>FPIC01075683.1_pt1 | contig 18219 bp, 18 predicted proteins | sample 1504481 | NCBI WGS metagenome assembly FPIC01 (sample SAMEA4475357, study PRJEB15587) | soil metagenome | biome: Soil; feature: Field | place: India | collected 2015-03-11 | depth 0 m
GCTCCTTTTATTGCTTCTATTACCTGTAAAAATGCTCTTCATCGTTATTATTACGCAGGTAGAGCGGTAATATCAGCCCGGCCCTGGCGCCTATCATCAGGTCCAGGCGGGTGCCTTCGCGGGCCACCTGGGTATCCAGGTTGTAATAACGGTTGGTAGTGAGGCCCTGCGTAATTTCAATAGCTGTAAAAAAGTTTATAAATCTTTTAGAGCCCAGGTATACATACCCCAGGCTTTGAGTAATGGCGGGGCCGGCAGTTCTGCGCTCAAACCTACGTAAGTAAGGCTCATTAATAGTAAACTGCTGTAGGTTCAGAGCCTCATCAGTAATATTAATATGGTGAGCCAGGTAGCCCAGGCCAATCATAGCAAAAAAGCCGGAGCGCTCATTGGCAGCGCCAAATGCATACGGAAAAATTTTGCCCGCTTTAAGTACGGGGGCGCGCAAACCTCTTAAAGAATAGCCAGCACTTGCATAATAACCGTCTGCTCCAATAATTCTGCCCTCAGAAGTACGAAAGGTAGATAAGATGTCGTTTTCTTTCACAACAGAGCCATATACCCTGTTTGCTTCAATGCCAAAGAGCCAGTTATCTGGCATAGCAACCATTATGCCGCCACCCGGTACATGGGCTCCACCAAAGCGCTTGGCCATATCAAAGCCCGGTAGTTCATAACCGTATGATCCAAAGAGCATTACAATAGGCCTTGCTTCTGCTTGCTCAGAAATATTTTGTGAATAAGATTTTAAATTTTTTAAAACCAAAATCAATAAAATCAGTATTACTCTCTTGAACAACATTCTTGCAAAAAAATCTTAGTTAAAACCAAAAACATAATTAAGGCTATCAAGTATAGGTAATTCTGCTTAACTTTGAAACCAAGATGTTGATAAATGCATTATTAACGTAATTCTTAACCCCAACACAATGAAAATAGCTGTAGTAGGAACTGGCTATGTAGGTCTGGTAACAGGTACCTGCTTTGCAGAAACAGGCAACAATGTAGTATGTGTAGACATTGATGCAGAAAAAGTAAAAAGTTTACAAAACGGTATTATTACTATTTATGAGCCAGGACTGGATGTTCTGTTTTACCGTAACGTAGCTCAAAGAAGACTGCAATTTACAACCAGCCTTGCTGAAGGCGTGAAAGACGCCCAAATTATATTCCTTGCCCTTCCAACACCTCCCGGTGAAGACGGTTCTGCCGATCTGAAGTACATTTTAAAAGTGGCTGATGATTTAGGCCCGCTTTTAGAAAAATATACTGTAATAGTTGATAAAAGTACTGTACCTGTAGGCACTGCCGAAAAGGTAAGCGAAAGAATTGCTGCCACTGCTTCTAGAGACCTGTTTGATGTTGTATCAAACCCTGAGTTTTTAAGAGAAGGTGTAGCCGTTGATGATTTTATGAAGCCAGACCGTGTTGTAATTGGTACTGGATCTCCCAAAGCCCGCAAGGTAATGGAGACCTTATATGCTCCGTTTGTACGCCAGGGTAACCCTGTAATCTTTATGGATGAGCGTTCTGCAGAAATGACTAAATATGCAGCCAACGCATTTCTTGCCACTAAGATTACCTTTATGAACGAAATTGCCAACCTTTGCGATAAGGTAGGTGCCAACGTGGATGATATCCGTAAAGGTATTGGTACAGACAGCCGTATTGGTAAGCGCTTCCTGTTCCCTGGTATTGGGTATGGTGGTAGCTGTTTCCCTAAAGATGTACAGGCCCTTGCCAAAACCTCTAATGAGTACGATTATGAGTTTAAGATCCTGAACTCTGTAATGGAGGTTAACATGGATCAGAAATCTAAGCTTCTGCCTAAAATCAGGGAGTACTTTGGTGGCAACCTGGTAGGTAAAACCATTGCTGTTTGGGGCCTTGCCTTTAAACCATATACTGATGATATCCGTGAGGCTCCAGCCCTGGAAAACATTAATGCTCTGTTAGCAGAGGGTGCTCAGATCAAAGCCTACGATCCGGAAGCGATGAACAACGTGAAGAAACTTATCGGTGATAAGATTTCTTATGCAGAAAATGCCTATGATGCCCTTCAGGGTGCTGATGCGTTACTTATTGCTACTGAGTGGCCTCTGTTCCGTACGCCGGAGTGGGATAAGATCAACAATATGCTGAAAAACAAAGTGATCTTTGATGGCCGTAACGTATTTGAGCCAGAACAAATGGAAGAACTAGGCTATACTTATTATAGCATTGGCAGAAAGCCAATAAATGCGCTTAAGCCTGCTGCTGCAGTTTAAATAAAGCTTACCTTTCCAAATATACAGACAGCAACCGTTGGCTCAGGCCGGCGGTTGCTGTATTTACAAACTGATGTGGCTTATGCCTCAGCGCAAACCACATCCTCCACTTAACTGTCTAATCGGTCTGCAATGAAAAGAGTATTAATTACTGGCGGAGCAGGTTTTCTGGGATCTCACCTGTGCGACAGGTTTATTAAAGAAGGCTATCATGTTATAGCCATGGATAACCTGATTACCGGTTCGCTACACAACATTGAGCACTTGTTTAAGCTCAAAGAATTTGAATATTACCATCACGACGTATCTAAGTTTGTGCATGTGCCTGGCGAGTTAGATTATATTCTACACTTTGCCTCGCCAGCCAGCCCAATCGATTACCTTCGTATTCCCATCCAAACCCTTAAAGTAGGGTCGTTAGGTACACATAACCTGCTGGGGCTGGCAAAAGCTAAAAAGGCACGTATGCTTATTGCTTCTACTTCAGAAGTATATGGCGACCCAGAAGTACACCCACAAACAGAAAGCTACTGGGGCAATGTAAACCCTGTAGGTCCGAGAGGCGTGTATGATGAAGCTAAGCGCTTCCAGGAAGCCATGACCATGGCTTACCATACTTACCATGGGTTGGAAACCCGTATAGTAAGGATTTTTAATACTTATGGTCCCCGTATGCGCCTGGATGATGGCCGTGTACTGCCTGCTTTTATTGGCCAGGCCCTACGTGGCGAAGATCTGACTGCTTTTGGTGATGGCTCGCAAACACGTTCATTCTGCTATGTTGATGACCTGGTAGAAGGAATATACAGGTTGTTGATGAGCGACTATGTACACCCAGTAAACATTGGTAACCCTGATGAGATCACGATCAAGGAGTTTGCAGAAGAGATTATTAAGCTAACCGGTACCAATCAAAAAATTATATATAAGCCGCTTCCGCAGGATGATCCTAAGCAACGCAGACCAGACATTACCAAAGCAAGGGAAATTCTGGGCTGGGAGCCTAAAGTTTCCCGCGAAGAAGGCCTGAAGATCACCTACGAATACTTTAAAAATATCATAGGTACTGAAAGGGCAGCTGAAAAAGTTATAGTTTAAACAGATTGGATTGAATGAAGCCATAAATCTTCATTACAGTTTCATTATTATATATAAATACTGCTTCTAATGTATTAATTTAGGGGCAGTATTTTTATTTATATGGCTCATTATAATGCACATCCTACTGCCGTTATTGACGAGGGCTGTAGTATAGGAGAGGGAACTACCATCTGGCACTTTTGCCATATTATGCCCGGCAGCACCATTGGCAGCCGCTGCAACCTGGGCCAGAATGTAGTTATATCTCCGGGAGTGGTTATTGGAAATAATGTAAAGATCCAGAACAATGTATCCGTATACACAGGCGTTGAGTGCGAGGATGATGTTTTTCTGGGCCCCTCGATGGTATTTACCAATGTAATTAATCCACGCAGTGCCATTAATCGTAAACAAGAATACCAAAAAACAAGGGTAGGTAAAGGTGCTACCATAGGGGCAAATGCAACTGTAATTTGCGGGCATACCATAGGTCAATATGCTTTTATAGGCGCAGGTGCCGTAGTAACCAAAGATGTGCCTCCTTACGCCCTTATAATTGGCAACCCCGCCAGGCAAACCGGTTGGATGAGTGAGTGGGGCCACCGCCTGATTTTTAATTCAGACGGGCAGGCGATCTGCCCGGAAAGCAACGAGCGATATGAGCTCCGTGAAGGAGAAGTATCCAAACTACCCTAAAGTACAATGACAGACACGTTAACTACAGGCAATTTTTCAGAGATTATACTTCAGCAAGCTCAATTACACCCTCAAAAGCCTGCTCTTATTGTTCCAGACTACAACAGCCTGGATAAACTGGTTATAAAAGATAAAATTACCTATGGAGCCCTGGCCGATAGAATAAGCCGCTTTGCCACAATTTTGCGCAGAAGCAAAATAGGGCCTGGTGATAGGGTAATTCTTATTATACCTCTATCTGCAGATTTTTATGCGCTTACCCTGGCCATTATGTCATTGGGAGGGGTGCCTGTATTTATAGATAGCTCTTTACCTGGCGATAAGATGCTTAAATGCATTGGCCTGGCAAAACCTAAAGGTATAATATCGCTGGCTGGGCTTATGAAATACAGCTGGTACCTGCCTATGTTCTGGAAAATTCCTGTAAAATTTACGTTTGTACAGGATAATATGGGTATTAAAGCGATTGCTAAATTGGCAGATAAAACAATGCCTTCTGGCTTCACGATCAGAGAGGTAGAGCCCGAGAGCCCGGCCCTGATTACTTTTACTGCCGATTATAAAGGTGTACCTAAAGGCGTAAACCGTACACACGATGTACTTATCAATCAACACCAGGCCCTTAAGCAACTATTTCCTCCACAAGATGGCCAGGTAGATATGCCTGCCTTTCCGGTTATAGCATTGCATAACTTATGCTGTGGAAAAACTACCGTAATGCCCCTGGTAAACTTTAAAGCTGTAGGTGTGCCTGATGCAGCCATTCTGCTGGAACAGATAAAAGAGTTTGGCGTTACTTCCCTATCGGGCACTCCTGCATTTGTTAGAACATTGGTAAACTACTGCCTGGAGCATGATATATTACTGAATGATATTAAGCGCCTTGTAATAGGAGGTGGGCCGGTTGAAAGCACTCTTTGCCTGGATATTATTAATGTGTTTGCCAATGTTGAGGGTTTTGTTTTGTATAGCTCATCTGAAGCAGAACCAATAGCAGTAGCCTCGCTTAAAGAAATTCTTGCAAAAGAGCAGTATCGTACGCCTGGCTATTGTGTAGGTACACCAGCCGATACAGTAGAGTTGGCTTTACTTGCCGTGCGCGAAATTGCTTCTACAGACCTGAGCCATGGCAACTGGTTAGAAAAAACAGCTGCTGCTGGTGAAATGGGAGAAATAGTGGTTACCGGTAAACATGTATGCAAAACGTATTTTGAAAGCCCCGTAGCCGATAAAAACAGTAAGTTACAGGATGAGGCAGGCCGTATATGGCACCGCACCGGCGATATTGGCTTTAGAGATGAACAAGGCATCCTTTGGCTAACCGGCAGGCGTGAAGGGCTTTTTACGATTAATGGAGAAATCTATTTTCCATACCAGATTGAAAAAATGCTCAATAAAATTGAGGAAGTGCGCAGGGCTGCAGTGATAGCGCCCATCAAAAACCAGTGTATAATTTGCCTGGATGTGTACCGCTACAATAAAAAAGCAGAAGTTCAAATTATTCGCATCCTGAAAGATTACTTTAAAATCGAAAACATTAAGGTGTTGATTTTTGATGAACTGCCTGTAGATGCAAAGCATAACTCTAAAATAGATTACCCGGCTCTTGAGAAAATGGCACTAGATAAACTAAAGAACTCCAAATAGGCAGAACAGTAATGCCCTGGAGAGCAAAAGCTATTCACCGCTAAAAACAAAAAGCTGTTACCAATTACCAGGTAACAGCTTTTTGTTTTTAGCAGTGAAGTTATTTAAACCACTCCGCATACATAATGTAATTGTTGGCGGTGCGTGCAAATATTTCGGCCTGTTCGGGGCTTACTTCTTTTACTTTTTTTGCTGGCGCACCTGCGTATATACTGTTTGGCTCTACAACTGTATTTGCAAGTACTACAGCACCTGCAGCGATAATGGAGCCGCTATGTACCACTGCATGATCCATTACAATGGCTCCCATACCTACCAGAACATTATCATGTATGGTGCAGCCATGTACAATGGCATTATGGGCAATGGATACATTGTTGCCAATAGTGGTGGGTGCTTTCTGGTAAGTACAATGAATAACGGCACCATCCTGTATGTTGGTATTATTACCAATATGTATGTAATGCACATCACCCCGCACTACAGCATTGAACCATACGCTGCAGTTATCGCCCATTATTACTTCGCCTACTACCGTGGCATTATCGGCCAGATAGCAATTGTTGCCTAATTGTGGCTCTATGCCTCTTACTGCTTTTATCAATGCCATTTAAAATCTTGTTTAAGGTTATATCAGGCCTCTTGCCTTTAGCTCCAGGTACTTATTTATGGTATTTACCGATAAATTCTGAGGCGAGGTAAGTATACTTTGTATGCCGTAACTTTGCAATTCTTTTATAATTTGTTTTTTCTCAAAAGCAAATTTCTCAGCGACTGTTTTTATATATACATCTTCCAGGCTGCTGGCCTTTTGCACGGTAAGCTTATTTAGCTCCGTGTTTTCAAAAAAGATGGTAATAAGTAAATGGTCTTTGGCCAGCTTGCGCAGGTAAGGTAACTGCCTGTGCATAGATGATAAGCCTTCAAAATTAGTAAACAGCAACAGCAGGCTGCGCTTGGTTACTTTGCGCTTTATGTGAGCATACAGTTTTTCGTAATCAGATTCCTTAAAGGATGTTTTCTGATGATACAGGCTTTCCATCAACAAGCTCATCTGGCTGTTACGCTTACTTGCCGGCACAGTAGTAGTTACTTTATGATGAAAAGTAACAAGCCCTGCATTGTCTCCTTTTTTAATTGCAATATTAGAAATTGCCAGGCTGGAATTAACTGCGTAGTCGAGCAGCGTCATACCCTCAAAAGGCATTTTCATTACACGCCCTTTATCTATTACTGCATAAACCTGCTGGGAGCGCTCATCCTGGTAATTGTTTACCATCAGGGCTCCTTTGCGGGCCGTGGCTTTCCAGTTTATAGTGCGGTAGTCATCTCCACGCACGTATTCCTTTATATGGTCAAACTCTTTGTTGTAGCCAATACGCTGTATTTTTTTTATGCCGTATTCGGAGAACTGGTTTGAGAAAGCCAACAACTCGTATTTACGCATCTGTAAAAAGGAGGGGTAAACCGGCACTTCTGCATTCTGCGAAAACCGGTAGCGTCTTTTTACCAAGCCAATTACAGAAGATAGGTATACGTTAAGCGCTCCAAATACATAGGTGCCTCTGCGTACAGGCCGTAAGGTATAGGTATGGCTGTATTTCTGCTTAGGTGCCAATGATAAAGCAATATGGAAGTCCCGTACCTGAAATTGAAACGGAATTTCATCAATAATATACCCTTTTACCGGAAAGGTATACTGGCTTTCCAGGTAAATCTTAAGTTCATTTTCATCTCCGTTGGACAGGCGGTCGGGACAAAGCCTGTAACCAATTAAACGGCTTTTGCCCGGGTATAGCATAAAGGTTTCCAGCAGCAGGAGTAATATTGTAACAGCCACCACACCCCACGCCAGTGCAAATAAATAGGGCAGGCTATAGCTGGCCAGGAACAGGAAAGCTGCGCTGATCGCCAGGGCAAAAAAACGCTCTGTGAGATATATGGATTTAAGGAACTTCACTAGCGGGGTACTTCAATCTTATCAATAAGCTGCTGTATTACTTCCTGCGGGCGTACACCTTCCATTTCCTTTTCGGGGGTAAGAATGATGCGGTGGCGCAATACAGGATGGGCTATCTCCTTTATATCTTCTGGTGTTACAAAATCACGACCTTGTAATGCTGCCAGTGCTTTGGCACTCTGCAGAATAGCAATAGAGGCACGTGGTGATGCGCCCAGGTACAGGGCATGGTGTGCACGGGTTTCATTAACTATTGAAGTGATGTAATGTATCAGTTTTTCATCAATATGTATTTGGTGAACAAGTTTGCGGTAGGCTATTAGTTGCTCTGCACTCAAAATAGGGCGCACTGCATCCATAGGGTTAGTGTGTTTCCGCAGGTGTATACGCGAGAGCAAGGTAGCCTCTTCTTCTTTTGCCGGGTAGCCTACTTCTATTTTAAACAGGAACCTGTCCAATTGTGCTTCCGGCAGGCGGTAAGTGCCTTCCTGTTCTATAGGGTTTTGAGTAGCAAGTACTAAAAAAGGCTCGCTCATGGGGTATGTAGTACCATCAACCGTTACCTGGCGCTCTTCCATCAGTTCAAATAAAGCCGATTGGGTTTTAGCGGGGGCACGGTTTATCTCATCAATAAGCACTATGTTAGAGAACACTGGGCCTGCTTTAAAATCAAAGTCAGCGTTTTTAGGGTTGTACACAGAGGTTCCTACTACATCAGATGGCATGAGGTCTGGTGTAAACTGCACCCTGGCAAAGCCTACAGAAAGGGTCTTGGCTATCAGCTTGGAAGTAAGGGTTTTGGCTACGCCAGGTACACCTTCTATAAGTACGTGGCCATCAGCCAGTATGGCAATAAGCAACTCTTCAACCATACGGTGTTGCCCTATAATCACCTGGCCTAGCTCTGCCCTGATTTGAGCCATGCTATCGTGCAACTCCTGCAGGTTAATACGGTTGGTAAAAGTAGTGTTGGTTTCTGGGATAATATCTGTTTGTTCCATAAGTATTATGCATAGTAAAACAGGTAAAAGGCCTGCCTACGGTTTTGGTTTAATTTTAAGTGCTGATCTGGCAGTTTATGGTGCAGCAGGTACAGCTTCTGTTTTAGTATAAAAATCTTCTATCAGTTGATTAAGCTTTATAAGAGTGGCCTCCGGAATGCTATAGGCCTCACGTATGGCAGCCATCATTTTAAGGAGTCTTAAGGTGCTTTCTGGCTCCATACCCGATTTTGATGCCAGCAAAGGGGCGAGTTCTTCGGGAGGGAGCTGGGTATCTAGGTAATACCGTGAACGCACATGCTCCATAAAGTATAAAATCTTTTTAAGAGCCATGCTTTTATGATCGCCTTGCTGGTAGTATAGTACTCCAACTGTTTGGGCAAATTGTACTGTTTCGTTGCTGGGAGGGGTTACAACAGGTATAATGCGCTGCTTACGTTTTGCCTCAAACAATATAAATAGCAGTACCCCGATAATTGCCACCAGGTAAGCCCAACGCAGCGAGGGGTTGCTTAAAATGTAGCGCAGTGGAGTAGCTGGCTCCATGCGGCCCACCTGGTGGTACTCTGTCCAATGGAGGGGGGCATTTGGCAGATGTGAGAGTACCAGCCCTGCAAAATTATGGTTAGGCTCTTTTAATAAATAGTAATTACTAAGGGCAAGAGGCGTAGAGCTTAAGATGATCTTGCCTTTACCGATTGGTAGTTGCATTAATACAGGCTGCTTATGTTGGTTAAAAGCCAGTATTTCTGTTTTTAAAGTATCATAGCTTGCAAAGTGCGAGTAGGCTACATCTTTGCGGTAATAATAGCGGGTATTAGAGTCTGCAGTAGCTGTATAGAGGTAAAGGCTATCCTTTTGCCTTACATCATCCAGTTGTAAAAAACGCCATGAAAAATCTTCGGTTTCAAAGTGAAGGGTGTCTTCCAGGTAGTTGCTAAAGTAGTTAGCCGAAATCAGAATAAAATTACCTTCTGCTGCCAGGGTTAGCAAGGCATTTACTTCTAATGAGTCGGCCCGGAATGTTTCTGCAATTGACAGGTACGAAACAGGTTCATCCTCCAGGTCTGTTTCATCATCATCAACTATATCCAGAAAGCTTTGGTGGTTAAGTGTAACAGGGGCTTGCGAAAATATATCGCGTATGCGCTTATGCAGTACGTAGGTGCCGTATGGAGCTTTATGTTTGTGGTAAAGGGTAACAGACCAATCTACAGGAGCCGGTGTTATATACTCTATATAAATGAGCAGACCTATTGCTGCAACCAGCCAAATAACATATTTAGGAGGTGTCTTCATTACAGGGCTTTTATTTGCTTTTGTAAAGATTCTGCTATTTGACTGATTTGTTGGTAAGAAACCTCACTCACGGTAAAGTTACCATACCAGGTATATTCAAAATAATAGCCCAGTTGCTTAAAATGCACTTCAGAAGGGTGGTTGCCTAATTCTCTGTAATATTCATGGTTGGTTTTTCCTGGCTGCCAGTGAATAAGTTCTTTTTCGGATAAAGATTTAAGAGCCATAAGGTATAGAACACGGGTTGCTTTACGATACTCCTGCTGTTGCAGGGCTTCAGCCAGCATTGTCTCCAGGTTAATAACATGAATATTTTCATCGGCTGGGTGTTGCTTCCTTTTTACAGAAGTGCCATTGCGGCTAAAAAGGCTGTTAGTATCTATGCCCATAAGTTTAAGCAGTGCATACACTACTATAGCGCCACAAGCCAGGTAAAATACAATGCGCATTACCAAGCCCATAGTTGTGCCTGGGTTCAGGAGCTCATAAAGCTGTTTATTGAACCATCTTTTTAATCGATCCCACCAGGTGTCTGAGTCAAGGTCGGTATAGATGTAGGCAAAGTCTTTTTGTGCTTTAAAAACAGTAAGCTCCTTTTTGTTGAAGCTACGCGCTGCAGGAGTAGCAGTTATAGCCCCTTCGTTGCCAGAAGCACCGCATAAGGGGCTGGGTGCTAGCACGGTGAGTAAAAAAAAGCTTGCTAAAAAAAGCAGCTTAGTAATCTTCTCTATCATCCGCAGATGTTTTTGGTTTTCCAATCATTTCTATCTGCTGCAATAAGCCTACGGCTTCTTTGCGCTCAACCAGGTTAAAATATTGAAAAGCGATAGCAACAAAGTACAGGCTATAAATCAGGTATTTGAAGAAAAAGGATATTAAGCCGCTTACAAAGCTAAGTGGGGTCAAAAAGGAGGCATCGCCAGGCAGTAAATTAGTGGTAGTGTGTAGTTGGGCTACTACAGTAACAATAACCTCCGGTAAGGAAAATATAAAGCCTATGGCACCAGAGATAATAGAAATTATAAAGATAAGGCCTGCAGTGCTCCACCATTTGCCAGATACCAAATCTAGGCTGCGGCGTACTGTAGGTATAAAACTGCTGCCTTCAAAAATACGGATCATATAAACAAAGCTTAGCCCAATGCCAAGGTATATACCTGGTATTAGTAATAATAATGAAGCCAGCAAAGTAAGGATATTGGTTCCAATCGCGGTTCCTATCAGCATGGGCATGTCTTTTTTTACATGCTCCCAAACCATAGCAGGTGTTATATTAAGATCATCGTGGGTTATGTATAATTTCATAAAGTGGTTGGTTGTACCCACCATGGCTGCTAAGGCAACCGAAAAAAACACCATGCAAGCCGCAAGTAATAGCAACAAACTTAAGGTTGGGTTTGCAGTAAGTGCAGCAAGCCAGCCACCGGTAACATGCACCACAGATGCCTGCAGCATTCCATAACAAATGGCGGCAGCCAGTAAAAAGGGGCCTGCTATGTAAATCATGCATTTGGCAAAAGGCTTAATGTTCTGGCGAAGAAAAGCGAAAGTAGCATTTAGCTTCTGGCTGAAATCTCTCTGCTTACGTAAGTTGATCTTTTGGACGGTTTGCATGTTTGGAAAGTAAATATGGATATATAATAAAGTAATATACAATGAAAATAGCGGACAAACCAATGATGGCAATCTTTAGCAGGGTAGGCATTTCGGTGAGCCGTGTAATAAAAGATTCCAGAAAGCCTGCTACAATAAATACGGGAATAAGGCCTACTATTATTTTTACCCCGCGTATAGCTCCTTTTTTAAAGGACTCCACCCGCGAGTAGGTACCTGGAAATAATATACTATTACCCATAACCATCCCGGCTGCTCCTGCAATTACGATTGCAGAAATTTCCAGCGTACCGTGTATCCAGATGGTGAGGAAAGAGGTTAGGAACAGCCCTTTCTGGAAAAAGAAATACTGGAAAGATCCTAACATAATGCCATTGTAAAACAGTAAGAAACCTGTGCCGATAGAGCCTAGCACGCCCGCCACGAAGGTAGAAAAGGATACGCGTATGTTATTAAAGGTAATTCCAAAAAACATATCCAGCTGGCCCTGGCTTTTATAAACTGCCATAGGATCATCGCGCTCTATATTATCCAGGGTCATGTTCACATACCCATCTCCCATGATAAGACGCACATAAGTATCATCATTGGCTGCAGAAAGGGCGCCAATGAGGCAGGAAAGGGCAAATATTATAAAAGCATACAGGAGCTTACTACGCTCTTCATACATAATGAGGGGTAGCTCCCGTTTCCAGAACGTAATAAAACGGCTTCCCTTTTCTTTTTTGTTTTTGTAAATTGCCTGGTGTACCTTTTGTGCCAGCTGGTTTAAGTGCTGGTGTGTAGGGCTACCGGGGTATTGTGTTTGCGCAAAAGATAAATCATCTGTTAAGCTTATATATAAGTCTGCTAAGCGATCCGGGTGAGTGCTGTTACTTTGATTTAGCAGCTTATCGAATTCTTCCCACTTCTCCAGATTTTGTTTTACAAAAGCTGCTTCCCTCATTATTTTATATATATTTTTGTGGAAATTTATGAAAAAAAACTGAGTGATGGAAAACTTAAGTATCGAAACTTCCCAAAATGTAAAGATTGATTACCGGCTGGCCAGTATAGGAGAGCGTATTGGTGCTTACTTGTTAGATAGTTTGTTGATTGTAGGGTATGTAGTGTTAATGGTGTTGCTGCTGGCGGGAATAAGCAGTTCTGTTGGTAAGATAGGTTTTGCACCCTTGATTGTTGCCTATCTGCCCGTGTTTTTTTATAACCTTATTTGCGAGGTGTTTTTAAATGGAGCCAGCTTTGGAAAGCGCCAGATGAACATCCGGGTGCTTAAAACGGATGGTACGCAGCCTACGCTGGGGGCTTATGTTTTAAGGTGGTTGTTTAGGATTATTGATATTCCTTTTTATGGGGCAGTAGCTATACTTACTATTTTAATTGGAGGTAAAGGGCAGCGGCTGGGCGATATGGCAGCAGGTACGGCAGTTGTAGGGTTTTCTAAAAAAACCAGTACCCTAAGGGCAAGGTTTATGCAACCCGACCAGGAGGTATATACGCCGGTGTATCCGCAGGTTATGCAACTCACAGATGCAGACATAAACCTGGTACGTGAAGCAATCCGTGTATATAAAGCCTCAGAAAACAGTCAGCCAGTAAAGCTGGTATCGAAAAAGCTCAGCGACTTGCTGGGTATAGAGAGTGATGTTCCCCCTATTGTATTGCTCCAAACATTGCTTAAAGATTATGAATACTTAAGTGTTAAAGCCTAAGGGTAATTTGTGGTACAAGGTGTATGCGAGCTAAAATTTGGGTATTTGACCACTATATAAAAATATAATTGTATCAAAAGCCCATGTTTAAAAATTTTGTTTTTTGCACAAATAAGCCTGTTTGGTACTTAAGTTCTGGTAACAAATACAAATTGATTCAGTTTTTTTAAAACTATAAAGTATTGGAAGAGAACAAGTAATGTCTTTCTATACTACCATTTGTATAATTTTAGTGCCGCTTGTACGTAATTTGGGATAATAGGTTATGTGACTATTTTAATTTGTTTCTTTGATTTATTAAGTTTGCAATATAAATACATATTAATCTCTTAACCCTATCACAATGAAAACTAAACTAACAATGATCCTGGCAGCAGTAGTAATGCTGTCATCATGCTCAAAAACTCAGTATGGTTACTTCTCTAACTCAGGTAGCTCTTCTAACTATGCTTATAAAGCTAAGTCTGTAGATGCTCCTGCTACCGAAGAAGCTCAGGCTGTAGAAGTAGCAACTGTTGAAACAGAAGCTACTGAACTGTTTGCAAGTACTGCTGCAACGGCTGCTCCTGTGGCTGCAAACGCTGGTTTAAAACATACTGCAAAAGCTATTGAGAAAGTAGCTGCTGGCGAAACATTATCAGCCAAAGAACAAACTCAGGTAGCTGTTGAGGTTAAAAAAGAACTTAAGAAAGCTGAGAAGCAGGCAAAAGAAGAAAGTGCAGACGCAGCTTCAACTCCTGCTGAAGGCAAAAGCCAGGTAATTGCTCTTGTACTTGCCCTTTTGGTAGGTTATGTGGGTATTCACCGTTTTTACCTGGGTTATACTACCCAAGGCCTTATTCAATTATTAACATTGGGTGGCTGTGGAATCTGGTCTTTGATTGACCTTGTAAGAATTATTACTGGTGATCTGAAACCTAAAGGTGGCGATTACACACAAAAACTATAATGCTTAATAAGAAGCCATTTATATATTTTAAGATAGCCGGGTATATTCTATTCCCGGCTATTTTACTCTTTTTGCCAGGTTCATTTTTTGATAATGGTACTTCTGTTTGCGTAAGCAAGGTGCTGTTAAATATGGAGTGTTATGGCTGCGGGATGACGCGTGCCATCATGCACCTGATCCATTTTGATTTTACGGGTGCCTGGGAGTATAATAAGTTATCCTTTATTGTTTTTCCGCTGATTTCTTTTTTATGGGCAAGGCACTTTTGGGAAGATGTGCAAAGAGCAGATTTACTGCCTCGTAAAGCTTGATTTATCCATTAGCCAGTTCCAGCCTGCCGGTTGCAGAATAAGCCAGGGCGCCTTCCTGCAACAAGGTGCGTATAACATCCATAATATCTTCTTTCTTTGCTTTGGGTAGTGCCTTTATTACCTCTTCGGGCAATAGGGCTTTCTGCTGAAGTAAGTTGAGGATTTGTTCCTGGTACTGCAGCAGCTCAAGGTTGCCGGTAGGGACTTTCTTTTTTTGCAGGCAATTGTCGCATACTCCACAATCTTTTTCAGCAATTTCTCCAAAATACTCCAGTAGTAAGGCAGTGCGGCAGCGCAGGCTGTTGGTGGCATAACCAATCATGGCATTAACCCGAAGCAGATCGGTTTTTTTGCGCTCTTCCAGGTGCTGTACGTTTAGTGGAAGGCGGGCAGCATCGTATCGCTCTGTAAGAAAGGTAATCTGTGGTTTATCTTTTTGCTTTTCGTAAACCACTATGTTTTTTTGATGCAACAGTTCAAGATGGCGTACCAGGTCCAGTTCGCTGCATTGTAATTGCCGGGCAAGTGTCTGTTCACTGATCTGCATAAAGCTGCTAAACAGCTCGCCACCATATACCCTAAGTATGGTTTTAATAAGGGGGTCAAGCAGGCTGTTGGCTACCTGGAACTCGTATAATTGCTTGTTGTTTACAGCAAACATAAGCCTGGAAGGGCTGTAGTACCCTTCATTCAACTGTATAAAACCTTCACCCTCCAGTCTTTTTAATGCGTGGTAGGTGGTAATGGCAGGCAGGTTGTATTTACGTTGAAAATCTTCAATATCAAAATCAAAGCTGGCGTACTGGCTGCTGCCAACAGCAATTTTTAAATAATTAGCCAGCGATTGGTATACTTTGCGCAGCATTTCTACAGCAGGGTAGGCAGTTTCAACACGCTCTGCAAGTTGCTTTAGATCAAGCGGGCTGTAAAGGAGTACAGCATAAGCTTTCTTTTCATCACGCCCTCCACGGCCGGCCTCCTGGTAGTAAGCCTCTGGGCTTTCAGGTAAATCCATATGGATAACGGTGCGTACATCTGCCTTATCTATGCCCATGCCAAAGGCGTTAGTTGCTACCACAACACGTACCTGGCTTTTGATCCAGCTTTCCTGGCGGGCAGCACGGGTCTCATTGTCGAGCCCGGCATGATAATAGGTAGCACTGATACGCTGGCGCAACAAAACCTCGGCTATTTCGCGGGTACGTTTGCGGCTCCTTACATATACTACAGCAGTGCCTGGTACTTTTTTAAGTATTTCTAGTAGCTTCCTTTCTTTATCTTCTTCTTCAAAAACAGAGTAAGAAAGGTTGGCGCGGGCAAAGCTTTTTTGGTACACATTTGCATTTTTACGAAAAGCCAGCTTCTCTTGTATATCTGCTTTTACTACATCTGTAGCAGTAGCAGTAAGGGCTATAATGGGAGTGGTAGGTATAAGCTCACGCAGGGTGGCAAGCTCAAGATAAGGAGGGCGGAAATCGTAGCCCCATTGCGATATACAGTGTGCCTCGTCTATAGCCAGCAGGCTTACCGGCATACGTTTAATGCGCTCTTTTACGATATCTGTTTTTAAGCGCTCTGGTGAAAGGTATAAAAATTTTAAGTGGCCATTCACACAGTTATCAAGTGTAATATCGATTTCGCGCTTGCTCAGGCCTGAATATAAGGCGGCTGCAGGTATTTGGCGCTTGCGAAGCTGCTCTACCTGGTCTTTCATAAGAGCAATAAGCGGACTTACTACAATACATACTCCTGGCAAGGCCAGGGCTGGCACCTGGAAGCACACTGATTTGCCTCCGCCGGTAGGGAGTAAAGCCAGGGTGTCGTGCCCGTTCAATACCGAACGAACAATATCTTCCTGCAAGGGCCTGAAGGTTTCATAGCCCCAATACTGTTTTAGTATAGCGTGTAGGTTTGCCAAGTAATAATAGTTACAGACTTAAGAAACCAAACAGCTTAATATATGTTTAAACAAATATTAAGTGCAACTGGCTGGTTGGCTTTAAGATTTGGCTAAATTGCCCAAAATTTTTTAATTATTGATTTCCCAAAGATTCATATCTATAATGAATAAAGAAAAGATACTTCTTTTTACCCTTGCAGCGATAAATTTTGCTCATATCATGGACTTTATGATCATGATGCCGCTTGGTCCGCAGTTGATGAGAATTTTTAAAATTACACCTCAGGAGTTTGGCTTGCTGGTATCATCCTATAATGTAAGTGCAGCTGTAGTTGGCTTTTTGGGGGCTTCTTTTATGGATGCTTTTGATCGTAAGTCTATATTGCTTACCTGCTTTATGGGCTTTTCATTAGGCACCCTTGCCTGTGCTGTTTCTCCAACCTACCCAATATTGCTGGCATCCAGAATTGGTGCTGGTGCCTTTGGTGGCGTTTTAAGTGCACTGGTATTATCTATTGTGGGAGATGCTATACCCGAACAGCGCAGAGGGGCAGCCATGGGCATTATAATGGCTGCTTTTTCGCTGGCGTCTGTAGCAGGGGTTCCTTTTGGTTTATACCTGGCCAACCAGTTTGACTGGCATGCACCTTTCTTTTTCCTGGCAGTTCTTGGTGTGCCCATTACTGCCGTAATCTGGTTTGTTGTTCCTTCTATGAGAGGGCACCTGGAGCAAGGTATACGCATGGTAAATCCATTTGGAGTGTTAGGTGCTATTATTAAAGATAAAGGCCAGCGCACTGCTTTACTGCTCACTTCTGTACTTATGTTCGGGCATTTTTCTATAATACCGTACTTAAGTCCTTATATGGTAGCCAATGTGGGCCTGTCCGAAAGCCAGATTACATACATTTACCTGGTAGGTGGGCTGCTTACTATTTTCTCGGCACCATTGGTAGGTAAGCTGGCCGATTTTAAAGGCAAGGCTTGGGTATTTACCTTGTTTTCGCTTTTGGCCATGGTTCCTCTTATGTTAATTACGCACATGTCGGTACTGGCCTTGCCATTAGTGCTGGTGGTAACCGGTTTCTTTTTTATTACTACCAGCGGGCGTTTTATTCCTTCTACTGCCTTGGTTACCTCTGCAGTAGCAGCACGCGAAAGGGGGCGCTTTATGAGTATCAACTCTTCGGTTCAGCAGCTTTCTTCGGCCATTGCAGCAGCCCTGGCCGGAATGGTATTAAGCACAGGGCCAAACAATGAGTTTCTGCATTATAACCTGGTGGGTTATGGAGCTGCGTTCTTTAGTATACTGTGTATTTTTATAGCCTGGCGCCTGCGCCCGGTACAGGAAAAACCAGTTATAGATGTAAATCAGGCTCCTGTTAATGTATAAGGTTATACTTAGTGGAGGTAATATAAAATAGCCGGTTTATCCAGGCTGGCTATATTTTTAAAGAGCAGTGGCGTGTTTTGCGTAACTGCTTTTTCTGTTTTGGAGCCGTTTTTGTATATTTCAGAGCTTAGTGGCTGGTAGCTGCAGAGAATGATACCTTTTTGCAGTTGGCTTCCGTTAAGTAAAAGAGTAGTATTGTAGGTGTGCTATCAAAACCGCTTATCCATGATAGTATCCCTATCGATAAATTATGGTTGTATGCCTGTAGCAAATATGCTATTTTTGATAAATTTGGGCTAAATTAGAGAGCACATGCAGAAGCTTGGATTAAATCAGTCGTTAAGTCAGAAACTATCGCCACAGCAGATACAATTTATCAAGCTGCTGCAG
>FPIC01023162.1_pt1 | contig 18022 bp, 19 predicted proteins | sample 1504481 | NCBI WGS metagenome assembly FPIC01 (sample SAMEA4475357, study PRJEB15587) | soil metagenome | biome: Soil; feature: Field | place: India | collected 2015-03-11 | depth 0 m
GGGCATGAAGTAGAGGAACTCATGCTGATCAGCGAACGTGTCTTTAATCGCAGGCTCCCATGTAAAGAATGGCTTGCGGTTTGGCCGATAGCTGTTGAAGTAGGTCTCTGCAAAGTGCTCCGCATCATCCAGACCGCCGCAAAGCACATAGCGGTTGTCCTGCACCGTGAACGGATCCAGCACAACCGGCTCGCCATAAGCTTCGGTGTGGCGTAGGAAAAAGCGCTTGAACGCCTTGTCTGCCCGTTTTACTTCTTGCTGGTTAAAATCTGGCAGGTGCGGCTCCACAAAAGCATCAAGAATTTCGCGCACATCAAACTGCGTGCGTCCGTACTGGTCAGCAGGATGCTCAAAAGGCTCTGGGGTGGCCAGCATGAAATTTCCTGACAGATACTCAGGTTCCACCCATACCTCGCAGATGAAGCGCAGGTTGGGCTTGTCCTGGTGATTGCTTGTCTGCAGCTTCAGAAGCACCGGGTTTTTTGAAAAGAAAAAACGCTCGAGCGAAATGCTAAACGTCACCTCTTGGCTACAGCCCACCGCATCGCGCACCAAACAGGTATAGGTGCCAGGCTCCACATCGGTCCGGTCTTTGGTGTTCACGCCATCACTCCACTGGAAAGTATAAGGCGCCACACCTCCAGAGGCCTGCAGGGTGATAGTCTTCTCACCAATGGTGCCGACCACCTGAATCTGGCTGTTCTGTCCGACAAAAACGGTGATTTCTCTGACGCCCTGGTGATCATCAGTTACCCCACCTGTTGGATAGCCGTCTGCGGTATACCTCGGAAGGGGTACGGCGCTGTCCCGGACGATGACTTTATACTCGCCATAAGGCATGAAGTACCTGTTCTGGGAAGTATTGCCGTCGCTCCACTCAAAGGTATATGGCGCAACACCGCCTTCCACTTGCAGCTCCACGCTTCCTGTCGCGCTGCCGTAGCAGGTGGCACCCGTAACTAAAGAAGAAACTGACTGTGGAGAGTCGTTAGTTGAATCTATTTGAGCCGCAACCGAGTAATTTCCTGCATTCAATACCCGCGCAAAGTCGAAGTTCAGCTCGTTGCTATACTCCTTTGCCTTTATCCAGACACTAAACGAGGATGGCCTGTTCATAAAGTCGAGCCCCACTACACTGTAAACGCGATACCTGGTCTCACCAATGCTGGCCAGAAACCCGGTGATGGCAGTGATCAGGCTGTCGGCATTGCCATACACGTCGATGTTGCCATATTCCCCCTCGTGAACCTGTTTAAAGTTCCATATATTATCCAGGTTGTAATTGGCCGTGTTTGACCTGAATTGAGCCACATGCCCTCTGATACCCAACTCAAAAGTGACGTTCTGTGGCACCGATGGACTGTATGTCCAACACATTAAGCTTGCGAACCTGGCCATTATGCTAAGAACTTATCGGGGTTGAAGAAGAGGGCCTTGTTGGCTCCCCTGGTAAAGAAGAAATTAAACTTGGTGCCGTGGTACAGTTCACCCACTGGGCCTATGCGCTCATTGGTCACGCCGTTCACAGTCATGTGCTTTTTTGGTGGCGTAAAGTCTTTGTTGATGCGCTCCAAAGTTGCGCCCATAATCTCCTCGCCAATCTCCTCTGTTCTATCAAGGACTGCCTCCAAGGTGTCATGGTCACCCTCTGTCACTGGGTACAGGATGATAAAAGAACCGTGGTACTCCTTTAGCTTTTGGTCACCGTTGTTGTCGGAGTAGTCAGCCTCGTAGCTGATCAGGATCATGGCATAGCCCTCAGCTAGTCTGCTCCGGAGGGAGTCATAGAATTCACGGGCATCCATGATGCGCTGCAGTGGGTCAGAGCTCAGAATCAAACGCACGAAACGGCACTCGTCTTCGGAGTGCCGGATATCGATGTGCTCAGTAGCCAGCTGCCTGAAAAAGTGGGTGTATTCGCTGTGTCTCATTGGTGTGTTCGCTGTGTCTCATTACTGTTTGTTCTTTTCGTGTTGGCGCCTCAGTTCCTCGTGCTCTCGGGCCTGGCGCTGCATTTCCTTGAAAACCGTGTGCACCCGCTGTTGCGAGGTCTGCTCCAATGGACCGAACTTCTCTCCAGATAGGCTCAGGAGTACATCGCCCCAGTCCCCCTCAGCTGCTTTCTGTTGATTGGTTTCAGTGAACACACGGTCATAGAGCTGCTCCAGCTCTTTGCGGCAGCCTCGGTACCAGGCGAGAATGGCGTACTTGATGTACATTGGGAGGGGCTCAATCAGCGGCAAGCGCCCATCGATTAGGTGCTCGTTGAAGTCCTGGCGGATATCGCCCTTGTAAGTCGGGCCTGTGGGGTCGTGATTTGCCCGTTGCGTACGGTAAAGGCAGGCAATCAGCTTATCGAGGTAAGCGATATTGTTGGTTTTACAGAAAAAGGAAAAAAGCGTGTCGCAGTAGATAAACTCAGCAAAGGTGAGGTTACGAAAGCGCTCAGCGGGACCATGCAGCACCTCCCTTTTGGGTGACAGCTTGACTCGGCAAACGATCTCTGGCAGCAGCTGTTTGGTAAGGCCTACGCCGCTAAGGAAGTCCAGAATTGGGTAAAGGCTAAGGCGTTGCACACCTGTGAACTGGTGCACGATCACCCACTTAATGCCAAGGAGTGTTTTTAGCAGTTGGAGTTTTTTCAGCTGGTCTGCTATGGCAGGGTCGCCAGGTAAAGAAGAAAGTTGTATTCGGATGATATCAAGGAGCTGGCCAGAGGTAAGTTCATTCCAGGAAGCAGCCACTTTCAGCTTCAGCTCTTCGGTTTTGTTTGCCTTGGAAGTAGTCTTGTAGCGGAGGGTGATATCGTGCATAGCAGGTTGCTTTTCACGAATTTCACTAGCGAAGAGGGCTTAAAAAAAGACACAAAAACAATGTGACTTCATTATCGATCTTTATATAAGTCTACTAAAAATATATTCTTATCATTGCATATTATAAAAGGTTTATATGAAAGATCAAGAAGAGAAGGATTATTCTATTTGGATTATAGGTGCACTTTCAGTGTTATTAATTGTCGGTCTCTGGCTCTATACATACTATAGGTTGAAAGGTATGGGCACAGAAGACAGAGGCACTTTCGGTGATATGTTTGGTAGTGTAAACGCAATCTACTCTGGACTAGCTCTAGCAGGTATTATTATCACAATACTGTTACAAGGCAAAGAGCTAAAACTTCAAAGGAAAGAGCTAAAAGAAACCAGAGAGGAATTTAAAATTCAAAACTTGACACTTAGATTTCAACGATTTGAAAATACATTTTTCAATTTGCTATCTCTTCATCACCAAATCGTTGAAGCAATTGATTTAGATATTTATATCGAGAACAAAGAAGAAGGTAGTTTGCTACAAAAGTATCCGCCTGACATGAAATTAGTCACTATAAATGGACGAGATGTATTTAAACGTAAATATGAGGAGTTAAAAAATAAGATTAATGAAAACCCACAGCATGAACTTAATTTTAATTACTTGAAGATATACGAAACTGTTCAGACTGATTTCGGACACTATTTCAGAAATCTCTATAGAATTATAAAGTTTGTAAATGAAACTGAATTCCATTCTTATTCAGAATTAGATTTAGACCCTAATAATGCATATGATGTTGAGTCTTATAATGGAGAGAATTTTAACACACGCTATCAGTATACATCTATGATTAGAGCTCAGCTATCCGATTATGAATTATTATGGATATTTTACAATTGCCTTAGTGAGAATGGCTTTGACAAATTCAAACCTTTGGTTGAAGCATTCTCATTATTGAAGAACATGCCCTGGGATAAATTACATGATGAAAGTTTAACTGAGCGGTATAATCAACAAGCCTTCTCAAACTTTTAATCCATTAGATAGCAAAAATAAGAGCCTAAGTAATAATCCTTAGGCTCTTATTTTTGCTAGTTTATAGTATCTCCACTCTGCCTATACCTGATTTTCCTCAAAAACTCATGTAGGTAGAGCAGCTCCTGTTGTTCGGACTCCCAAAGGGCAAACTCCTCTGAGGCATACTTTACACAGATGGTTTCCATTTGCACCAGGGTAGCCTGCAGGTTGGATACGTCAGGTATACCTTTCAGCAGTTCGATTAACGCTCTAAGTACAGCCTCTGAAATGTACGGCTCATTGCGGATGATCAGCTCTTCCTGGCCATCCACCACTCTCTTGGAAATACTCATGACCGTTTCGGGTTGAACGGTACAGGTTGGCCATTGCTCCAGCGCCAGAGTCCTACTGGCGCGAGCTTCTTTTGACGGGTAATTTTCGGATGTTTTTGCATGGTAATATTGGTTTAAAAACAATATTGCCCCGATAGAAGGAGCTGCAAAAACATCCAGAGGATTATTTCCGATAGCCCTTACGACTACCGACTCACTTCTACCGAGGCAATATTATAGTTATATATAGAAACCTGATGTCTCTAAAATAAAATTGCCACTCCAAAACCAACAAGTTAGACTGGTTTAAAGTGGCGTCTGTCCCACTGAATGTTTTTGCACTTCAAAAGTGGTAAAAAAATCTATACCTGCAAAAGGTCATCTAATAATTATTTAAGCGCTAAATCCACGGCACCATATACCGCCAATCCTAACACTATGCCTTTCAGTACCCTGACGACTTTCGGCTGTGTTTTAGGCTTGACAGCGTAGCTTTGGAAATCAGTGACGGTACTGTGCGGGTTCAGGCTCCTGAAGTAGACGACTGGCTGCAAAGGTTTGAACAGGCCTGCCCGTTCCTCTTTCTGCCAGATCTCAAACTCATTGCGGATCCGGAGACGCTCCAACCTGACGCTGTCTGGACCTGCATGCACGTACCCACTTACCCACTCGGTATCGATGTACCCGGTATAGGTAACGGTTTTCGTACTGTCTGGCAGGTATACAACATTTGTTTGCGCCGGTGCGTTGGCGTTGATATCAGTCTGCACTGTGGCCACGGTCGCACCGGTTACTCTGGCACCTGCTCTCCTGACTACTTCCTGCAGCTGGTATATCTTAAAATCTTTGTCTGCCAGCAGCGAGAGAAACTCTTCCCGCTCCACTTCGAGCGCTTGCCGCTTAGCCACCTCAGCTCCAGTACTGTCTTTATAGCGCTGCACTTCGGCGCTCAGCACCTTATGCGCAGCCTTCTGGTTTTGCTCCATGGCCCTTTCCACAGAGCAGCGTGTTACAAGACTGCTCAGAGCTATGACAAGGAGCACAAAAAGCAGCAACAATACTTTGCTGCCGCGTAAGATATGATTTTCAAGTTTTCCGAGTAGGTTCATATTAAAGCATGGTTACAATGATGGTTGCTCCTGATCGGGAGAGGGCACTTTACCAGTTTCCTTATAATCGACCAGCTTAGATTTAAGCCAGAGAGGGAGGTATCCTTTGCCGATCTTACTCAGGTTCTCTTCCACGGATATCGCTTCACACACTAGCATGTAAACATAGAAGCCACCCTTTAGAAAGGGCACCAGCATGTGTACTACTTGGTTCGGAGAGCCGTCCACCAGGTGCGACGCAATGCCGTGGATGATGATTAGGCCCACCGCATACTGCTGGAGCTTTTCAAACACCGAGCGCATTTTAAAGGAGTGCAGCCGCTTGAGCTTGGCATTCACGTACACCCCTGTGAATGTGTCTATCGTGACGAAAATCACCAGGAAAGGCACAAAGTCCCAGTCTGCGAAAACATACTTATTGAAGAACTCGCCCACCCCTTGGTAGATGGAGGCAAAGGCGATTAGGATGGTGAGCAGGCGCATGGCTTAGCTGAAGTAAAGGTCAGACTCGGCTTTTCTTCTTCTGCGCAGGCCATTCTCGAATGCGCTGCCCGCAGAGATCCATTTCATGAATTCATCTCGTATGGTCGGGTCATTCGGGTTAGCATTAATCTTTCTGAGCAAAGTCGATGAATTGCCATTGGTTAGTCTGAGTAGGCCAGATTTATTGCTGTTGCCATGCCCAATGTTGTAAAGTGCACTCACAAAAGCGCTGAACTGATTCAGGTTTACTTTTGAGGTGATAGCCTTACGCGCCATTTCCTCAAACTTCGGTAGGATGTTATTAAATAGCTCTTCAGCTCTTTTCTTAGAAATCTTATCTCCTTTCTTTACTGGTGAGCCGTCTTCGTAGAAAGTGTTACCATAGCCAATCGTGTAAAACTGCTGGGCCGGTGGCAGCTTCTTAGCTGCTGGACATAAATAAGCTGTGAGTACACAGCTTTCAAACTGGTGAAGAATGGCAATGCCTAGCGGGTTGGTTTTCAGGTGCTTGTTCATTTTTAGGATTTAATAGACCCACTTAGGGGCTTGTTTTACAGGTTTGAGGGGCTTGGCATGCTTTTTCTTTTGGAGCATGGTTTGCTGAGGTTTGGGGCAAGGAAGAACGTCTTTACTAGCACCGCACCCGCAGAGCAGCAGGAATCCGAGCAAAAGGACTGGTTTCATGGATTATCAAATGAATGCGAAGACTTTGGTGTCGGGCTTATTGCGGAAAGCTTGTGAGGTGATAGTGCCAGGGTTGTAGAGCTCACATTCGAAGTAAGCTTTATACATCTCAGCTGAGGCCTGCTTATTCAGGTAGTTCCGGAGTTTGGAAAGGAACGTCTGCCCATCTGTATAGGCCTGCTCAATTTTCTTCAGGAGCAGCTGGTCGTTATTGGCCACGGCTCCCTCGCTGGTATCGTCCACCAGCATCTCGAGATTCAGGCTGATGGTGTCTCCCGAAAATTTAAAGCTGCGCTCGGCGACGGCCTTAGCTGCCACCAGGTGCGCCACAGCCGGACGGATGAACTTGGCCAGCAGCACTTTGTTCTCTTCACTCACATTACCCGCCTTTACTTCAGCTTTGAGTTGCTCGTAAAGCACCTCGCCAATCACAGGCTCGACGGCAAATGGCTCCACTTTCTTGATGATGGACTGGAGCGACAAATACGTCATGCGAGAGTCGCTGATATCGTATTCGGCGCTGAATTCTCGGGCTGAATTAATGAAATAATTCCGAGTGACAACTACGGCGGAATTAATGCCCCAATCGGTGAAATTTTCTTCATTTTTATGCTCTTCCAGAAATTCAAGCACCGACTCAAGGCCATTATAGCCTTTGGTCAGCAGGTTGAGTTTCAAACTGCGAATCTGGAACCGGTAAGCTGATTTATCTGAGCGCGTAATACCGCCATCAGAAATCAGCACCTGGTTAATATCCATGTAGCTGACCATTGCCAGGTTGCCCAGAGCATACTGCACCAGGTATAGCAGCTCTTTCTGTTTTTCTTCCAGCGTGCCGTTTTGGTAGCCATCGTGCAGCGCCTTATAAAGTTCTGGCCCCAATAGCTTTTTTATTTGGTCGCGCTCCACCAGCAGGATATCCGGCATCACGTTCTCCAGGCTGAAAGTCGCCTTGTTTACCCGGACTACTTTCTGGAATTCTTCTTTCGTTTTAAATAGGGCCATGGCGGCAGATGTTATTTATGGAATCCGATTGGTTTGCGTTCTTCTGACTTCTGCACCATGGCCAGCGGAAAGCGGCTGAAATGCACCTGATGGTTTTTGTCGAGCCATACACACTCTACCTGAAGTGGCTGGAGTAAATCCGAGTGTGCTTCTGATGGTATCCGGGCAACGGTCATAGAGCAGCTTGGGCTTGACTTGAGGTGCACGGTGTCACCCACTTCAAAGGTGTTTTCCATGGCTTAGGAGGTTTCCTGTTGCACTTGCTTGCCTTTGTCAAGCGTCATGATTAAAGGATTCTGGAATCTGAACTGCAGCTCTGGATCCCAGCCATTATAGTCACGGATTAGATTCAATGGCTCCAGCACCAAGTCCTGCTCAAAGCGGGAGGTCGAAACGAAGTTGTTAAATGCAACACGGGCATCAGAGCCAGAACCTGCACCCATACCTTTGCCTGGGCTTACACCTCTTAAAGTCGGAGCCACACCCACGGCGGTATAGATATAAGAGGCAGCCTCCTGCGAGTCCTCGATGTAGATGCCGTCTTTCAGTTTATCATCGATGGCTGTTACTTTGAAAGCCGCTATATCCTCACCAGTGTGCGGGTTGCGCACTGTGGTAGCGATGATGGATTTGCCAGCGCCATCGGTGCCCGTCATCACGGCGTTGAAAGTATCCAGCTCCTCTGCAATGATTTTCTGGCGCTCGTCCACTTTCTTAGAATCCCAGTCGCCATACTTCCATGTCCAGTAGGCATGGTGCACCTCAATCAAGTATTTCACCGACAACTGGTTTTTAAATAGCTGCTTTTTGAATTCAGGTATAGCCTTGGCCACATCCAACCAGCCCGTTCTGCGCACAGCGTTCCAGCTGGCCAGCTGGTATTCCGCCTTACCAGGAGAGGGCACATTTATCGGATAGATAAACTTGAAATCCTTAGTATTGGCACGGAGCGCCTCCACTGGGTCGAAGTAAGGATCTATCACCGGCACCTTAGTGGTGTACTCATCGGTGATGTTGGCCCCATTGTCCCAATTGGCATTGATGTAGCAGTAATTGATTACACCATCAGACTTAGGCTTGGAAAAGCGGCAAAAGACAGCGTCCTGCGCCGTCAGCATCACAATTTTCTTTCTGTTTTTGGAAAGGATAAACTCAGGGAAGGCGTTAGCAAAAAAGGAAATATCAGTCAGTGCCTCGAGTGCATATCGGTTGATATTGGAGCGCTTTAGGAAAGCCTCCACCTCTGGGTCTTTCTTCCGGATGAACACCTCGTTTCCTTTGTCATCCAGTTGAACATAGCCATATACCACCCCCGAGCCATACCAGGCCTTTGCTTTCCAGCTCAGCGTATCGGAGAGCACTTCATTACCCTCCACATCTTTCATTACATTCTGAGGGAACAGATTGTCATCGCCCCACATGGCGACTTCATCGCCCATAGCCTTAACCACTGGCGTAGTAGCCACTGCCCCAGGCGTATCAGCACCTTTGCCGGCAAAGGCCACCTTGGCTGATGCAGTTGGTAAATTGAGTTTGAGTATGGCTCCAGCTCCTGCGCTGGTATAGGCGAAATTGCCGTCCTTGCTTACAACTGTGCTCATCAGATAATGACTTCCATTCCGTTGACTTCCTTGATGAGCCAAATGCTGCACTTGCGAATCTGACCGCTGGGTACCACTTTTAAGTTGCGGGTATAGTTCTCGAAGTGGTGCGGGTTTTTGGAGGTTGGATCCGTTGCGGGCTTCGGTAGGATGGACGACAAGGATGCCGTCGACTTCTTCTTCTTCGTTTTCGGCTGATCGCCGGTCATGTAGCACTTCTCAATGCGTACCCAATAGCCGCCAGTGCCCCGCTTCCGGTCACAGGCAGCAAAGCGGATAGAAAACGGCTCTGTGGCGTTCTCCATCAACTCTAAAGCATCCTTCAACCTGATTATGCGCTTGCTCATCTGAAGCGAATTTCATCAGGTGTAGTGGCTTAAAAAAAGACAGGAAATCTAATAAGAGAGGTTATGTAGGATTTTAATAATATATAGTATATTCGTTTTTTAATGATGATAATCGATTACAATAATTTACTTATAAATAACATGGCAAATAGTAATCTCACAAATGCCAAAAGAGCAAAAAACGACGAGTTTTACACACAGTACCACGATATTGAAAAAGAGATAGCCGCATATTTAGAGTACAATCCTGATGTGTTTCGGGGGAAGACAGTATTACTGCCGTGCGACGACCCAGAGTGGAGCAACTTCACTAAATTCTTCGCTCAAAATTTCGACCGATTTGGCCTCAAAAAGCTCATTAGTACCAGCTATGCGGCAGACAGTAAAAACTATAGTAATTACTATCAGCCAACTTTATTTGAAACGAGTGATCCACAATACGATGAAAGCAAATCTACCAAAAACGGTAAAATATTCACTTTAACTCACGACAAGAGCGGTGATGGTAAGGTTGACGTAAATGATCTTGAATGGCATTACTTAAAGGGTGATGGTGACTTTAAAAGTGATGAAATAAAACAATTGCGCAATAATGCCGATATCATCATTACTAATCCGCCTTTTTCGCTATTCCGTGATTTTCTAGCTTGGATAACAGAAGCTGATAAACAGTTTTTAGTGATAGGAAACATGAATGCTATCACCTACAAGGAGATATTCCCACTAATTAAGGATAATAAACTATGGTTGGGGGCAACTGGCAATGGTAGCGATATGGTTTTTGCTGTGCCTGAAGGTACTGAAGTTGATGAAAAAGACCGCCAGAAAGCAGCACGTTTGGGGTATGTAGGCGATTACACTCGGCTTGGCAATTCTTGCTGGTTCACGAACATTGATCATGGCCGTCGCCACCAACCTTTGCCACTAATGACGATGGCTGATAATCTCAAATTCAACAAGAAACTTAATGGCAGGGAATCTTACGAATCCTATGAAAACTATGATGCTATAGAAGTGCCTTTCACAAATGCCATACCGAGTGATTATGATGGTGTGATGGGTGTGCCAATTAGTTTTCTGGATAAATACAGCCCAGAGCAATTTGAAATTGTTGGGATGTGTGAAAATGAAGATTTATATAAATCTAAAACAAAAGTTTACAGCACAGCAGATTGTAAGAAAGCATACTTAGATAAGTTTGGGAAAAAAGGTACTTACGATTTGAATGCAAGCGGAGTAGTTATGCGGGACGGGTTATTAGAAAAAGTATACCAAAGAGTACTTATAAAGCATAAGAGGAATTAAAATGATAACCACTTTAAGAACCGACATCACAATCAAGGATATTTGCGAAGGGTTTGTTTATAATGAACTTGAAGGAAAGGGATTATTTGGCCTTTCTGGAACACTCACGATCCAACCAGAGTATCAGCGCAACTATATATACTCCGAAAGCAAAAAAGATGTGGCCGTCATCGAATCCATCTTAAAAGGTTACCCTCTTGGTTTAATTTACTTCAATAAAGTCAATGATAGCAATCTGGAAGTATTAGACGGACAACAGCGTATTACTAGTTTTGGTCGTTTTGTTACTAACAAGTTTGCTATCAAAGATGATAATGGCATGGAGCAGTATTTTAGTGGTATTGCTGCCGATAAGCAGGCCAAAATATTAAAGACAAAACTGCTTATCTATGTTTGTGAGGGGACTGAAAGTGAGATTAAAGAATGGTTTAAGACGATAAACATTGCAGGTGTTCCTCTAAATGAGCAGGAATTACTCAATGCAGTTTACTCTGGACCATTCGTAACACTTGGGAAACAGGAGTTTAGTAATAGCAGAAACTCTAATATCCAAAAATGGAGTGCTTATGTGTCTGGTAGCGCTAACAGACAGGAGTTTCTGGCATGCGCACTTTACTGGGTTAGTAAAGGTAATATAGGCGAGTATATGAGCCTCCATCGGAATGATAATACTATTGCTGAATTAAAAACATACTTCAATAGTGTAATTGACTGGGTATCTTGTGTATTTACCGATGTAGAGAAAGAGATGCGCGGATTAGATTGGGGACGACTTTACGAAGAGTATCACCATAAAGCTTATGATCCTAAAAAGGTTTCGGAGGAGGTACAAATGCTTTATGGTGATCCATATGTAAAAAACCGTAGGGGTATTTTTGAGTTTGTTCTTGGCGGATCAGTCAATACAAAGTTACTTGAGGTACGAGTCTTTGATGATGCAACCAAGAAGTCTGTCTATAAAGTTCAGACAGCTAATGCAACTGGTAAAGGAGAATCAAATTGCCCTCTCTGTGCTATCGGCCATGACTCCAATAAGAGTAAAATATGGAAGTTAGATGACATGGACGCTGATCATGTGACAGCATGGAGCAAGGGTGGCGCTACTGACTCTAAGAATTGCCAAATGTTATGTAAAACGCATAATCGAGCAAAAGGGAATCGTTAACAGATACGGTATTGGCACTTCTTGAAAAGGTAAAGCAAAGAAGATTAAATTCTTCACACAAACTATTGCATTGTAAAGCCTCGGTGAAACCCAATCTCAAAAATTTTTCTCTAAAGCAGCGTTTCCAGCCGATAAGCTGCTTTTTTTGTGGACCGCCTATACTTTAAAATCTCAATATCGGACTGCGCTCCCCGACGGCGCACTGAAGGCCAGCCGCAATTTCACTAAGCGTCCTCGGCGATATATGAATGGCCTCCGACAAAAAGAAAACCGCAACCAAGATGGCTGCGGCTTTCGGGTTGGCTAAAAGTTGAGGTCGCTATGCTGAGAGCAGCATGAAGTCAGAGAAGTCCATCAGTGGATTGATGATGTGCTTGTCGATGGATAGGAAGTGCAGGTCCACGGTGTCGGTGAAGTGTGTCGCCTCCTGGCCAGGCACAGTGAGTTTCTTTTCGCTGCTCTTGTCTTTCTGTATCTCACCACCACGGCCCTGCTTCACAGGTGCTAGGCTCATGGCCGTGAGGATATCCTTACAGTTGTCTTTGTTAAAGCGAATGGCTGGCAGTCTTGGGTCGGTCTCACCCAGCAGCTCATGAGCTAAGTGGTACTTGACCTGGTGCACAGGCACACGGCCCATGTTCACTATCCTCACAGTCCAGCCCGCTTTCCTTAAACGCTCAGCGAACTGCTCGTTATAGGTCATGTCTGAGTCTGGGCGGCGTGCATTACCCCATTCGGCATCCTGAATAAAGACAAACTCTTTCTTCAGGTGGTAGGCGTAATACTCAATGAACTGATCAGCGAGGTCATTGATCAACTTTGGGTGCTTGACATACATTCCCTTTAGGAATCTGTACTCACTCGGGTGCTGCTGTGCAAGGGAGAGCACTGATATCTTAGAGCCCCAATCGACAGCTCCCCGTATCGGCATCGTGCTCACGCAGTCGCTATCCATCCTAGAATCTATGGTCGAGAGTTTCTTTAGGTTGAACTCCAGCCCCAGTATGTAATCATTGTTATTGGCATCAACAGCATGGCGCTTGCTGAGCATCGGATAAAAGCCCTCTTCCACAGTGCCAGGCCTGCGGTTAAGCACTTCGGTCAGGAACACAAAATCGGTCAGCTGCAGGCGCTGGTCCTCCAGGTACTTTAGCCCCAGGTTAACGATGTTGTCAAAGGCATTAGCCTCCGAATACAGGAGGCCTTTTTCGTCAGGAGCAAAACGTATCAGTTTACTGATCTCCTGCATGTCTGCCCAGGCACGCTTGCGGAAGTCACGGTCGCGGCTATCGATAAACTTAAGCTGCAAATCCGTGATTTCTTTCTGAAGTGAGAGCAGGTCGTACTTCTCCAGGACATAGTTGCCAGCCTCCACCAGCCAACGGCCCTGATCACCGTAAGGCATGGAGCTGAAGTGGAAAACCCCATGATGCAGGGGATTCTTCCCGAAATAGCGTCGGTTGCCACGGTTACCCGCAGAAACTTCCTTATCAAAGCGCTCTTTGTTCAAAAGTAGCGACTCATCGCAGATTATACCGTCGAGGTTGTTACCACGGGCACTGGATCCATTGGCATCCTGCGTGACCAGCTGAATACAGGCTCCAGTATAGAAGTAAATCGCATACTGGTCATCCAGAGGTGGCTCATACGGCAAAGGCCACCGGTATTTGGCCGGTGGCTTTCTGCCCACAAAGTAGTGTTTGTCTTTGATGTAGCCAATCCGCTCCAGCGAGGCAATCGTGGAGGGCAGCGTTACCGCTAGAATCTGCTTGTACGTGCTGCCCACCAATACCCACTTACTCCGGGGCATGGTCTGCACAATCAAGTGTATCAGCCAGGCGATCAGTGACGATTTTCCAGTCGCTCGGCCCCAAAGCGACACGGCTGAGGCAATTTTGGAGATGATAAAGCGTAGCTGAGGCCTGTTGAACTTCAGCTGCTTAAAACCTTGGTTTTTACTCATCTTTGTCATCCTCCTCTGGCTCGTCGATCACATTATCCAAGATGTTGTCGATTGACTCGTCACCAAGGCCCATAGATTCCACCGCATCCACCACGTCTTCGTACTCGTGCTCCGGAAGCGTCTGAATTTTGGAGACATCCAATGTTAGCGGCTCCTTACTGCCTCCAGAAGATATCTGGATCATGTAGGTATGCGCCTGCAGCAGCTCAGCGTCAAAAGCAGACGTGTCTTCGGCATGTAGGCCTTTGAGCATGGCCATGTTCTTGATGGCCGTGTTCATCTGCTTCAAATCAGGTGGCTTCTGACTTGCTGCAAGCTGAAACACCTTCATGGAGTACTCATACAGGATGTGCCGCAGGCCTTGCTTGCTGGTCTGTGTCACATCGCCGAAGAGTTTTGTCGCATGATTGAGCATGCGGTAAGCTGTGGCTCTGCTGAGGTCAAAGCGATTCATCAGCAAGGGTACCGACTGCTCAAAGGAGTGATAGTTCACCAGGAGCGACCAGGCTGCCTCAATAACAGAGCGCTTGGTCTTATCCGCTTCCGACAGACTTTCTTCTCCCTCTTCACTTAAGTAGGAGTCGTAGAGCCGGTCAAGCAGCGTATCCTTGGACTTATCAACCTTAGTCTTGGTGATTGAATTGATTAAGTTCTTGCTCATTCAGCTGGTAGCCGTTGCGTTTAACTGAGAAGGGAAGTTTGTTGTCGCGCATATACTGCACCCATCGCCTCACTTCAACATCGACATACTTAGGGTCGAGCTCGGTACCACGGCACTGGCGCTGCAATTGCTCACAGGCAATAATCTGGCTGCCTGAGCCTAAAAAGCCATCAAATACGATGTCCCGGCGCTGGGTACTCATCTCCAGTAGGTAACATAGAATCTCGACCGGCTTCATGGTGGGGTGATCGGCATTTCGGCTTGGTCGGTTGAACTGCAGCACGGTGCTCTGCTTGCGGTCACCGTACCACTTGTGCGCAGCACCCTCTTTCCATCCGTACAGTATAGGCTCATGCTGCCAGTGAAAGTCCTGGCGCCCCATCACGATGGATTGCTTTACCCACACCAGGCATTGCGAGAGCTTAAGACCAGCGTTCTTGAGCGCCTGGCGGAAGTTGGCGCCTTCTGAGTCTGCATGAAACACATAGATGGGTGCTCCAGCCTCCATATAGGCATAACAGTTGGTATAGAAGTCATACAGGAATTGATAGAAATCAGCGTCCGGCATGCTGTCATTCTCAATTTTGAGTTTATCCTTGGTGGCACCCTCATAGTTCACATTGTAAGGAGGGTCGGTGATAGTGGCGTTTGCCAGTTTGCCCTGTAGCGCTTTCTCTACTGTATCTGACTCCAAAGAAGAGCCACAGACTACCACGTGTTTCAGGTGCTTGGAAGTACTCTCCAGCTCGTACACATCGCCCAAGACCGAAATCGGTGCCTTAGGGGGCTCTGGATTAAACTCGCTTTCTTCTTCCGGATTAATCTCCTTCAGCACAGAATCTGGCATCTTAAACTCGTCCACGTTAAGGCCAAGTGCCCCCAGGTCGATATCACTGAAAACAGCGTCCAGGATATCCAAGTCCCACATACCAATGGACACATTCGAGCGGATGTTATATTCCTTGAGCTCCAGCTCTGTGAGCATGCGGTTTGGGCAGCGCACGTCGATGAGCTCTCCACCTCGCTCCAGCAGCATCAACACCGTCAGGCGCTGGTGGCCAGCGATCACCGTATCGTCCAGGTTGATGACCGGTATCTCTACCAGGTTAAACTTCTCGATGCTTTCAATAAGGCGTTGCTTTTGAGTTTCGGTGAGTATCCTTGGATTGTGCTCGTAGGGCATCAGGTCAGAGACTTTACGCTGCACGGTGATCCATTCCAACTGCGCGGTTTCGTTCGTCATTTTGAGTTAATTAGTATAGTAAGTCGTTGTATTTCGGTTTCGATGGTCGCCAGCTCTTGCTCATTGCTCTCTGGATGCTTGCGAAGCCGAGAGCGCTTGGTGCGCAGGTTGTTGCGGTGCTGAATCAAACTGGCTTTGTCCGACTCATCCACTTTTGGCTTTGGGAAGAGCTCGTCTGGCAGGCAGCCATGGACTAGATAGGATTTGCGGATGTAGTTGAGCTTTTTAATCTGTGGCACCAGCTCCAGGATTTGGAGCGAAAGCTTCAGGAGTTGCTCTCCCTCTGGTACAATGTTCAGTCGGGCATGCGCCAAGGTACGCTCATCCAGGAGCGACTGTCGCTGCTTCATCAGCGCTTCATAATGTTCCTGGTGATTTGGGTTAGGGGTTGGAACAGTTGTGACTTTGGCCGCTGGAGTTGTAGATGGTGTTTTTGGTTTTGGCTTCTCTGCCGACAGCAGTTCCTGTAGAGACTGGGTGAGTTTTTCGCGGTTGAACGAGGTTGCTCCAGATGCAAACATGCGCTTTCGCACGTTGCTGCTGCCGTGAGTTTCATAGAGCGCGACACCTGCTGCGTAGTCCTGATCAGAAGCCAGCCACCGTTTAATTTCCTGCACCATACACCAAAAGTGGGCAGACAGGGGCAACTAAAAAAAGACATAAAAAAAGCCCTGACCAGTGGCCAGGGCTTTAGTTTATGCAACATTTAATTTTTAAACACTCTTCTTTCGGGTGCGCTTTGGCTTTGGTACCAGGTAAGGGAAGTCGCCAGCTGCCACATATTTGTCAGCCTGCTCCAGCGTCACTTCGTACAGGTCAATCATGCCATGCTTAAAGCTGTTGATTTGCGTGTACTGCGTTCCCAACTGGTACTTCCTGGCGACTTCCGGACGGAGCTTTTTTACCTGCTTGGCCATTTGCTTAAGCTCCTACAGCGTCACGCTTCAGGGTGATATCACCCTCGTAGTAGAGCAGGCCAGCCTGATAGCCGGTTACTTTGAACGTATAGCCTCTGCGGCCACCGCTCAACTTCGCCAGGGAGAAGTCGCTCGGAATGCTCATGCCTAGGCCTTTGGTACCCCACTGGAGCAACTTGCCGTCCTGTGTCCTGGTAATAACAACACAGGGCGTGTTACGAATCCAACGGGCAAACTCAGCGGCCTCTTTCTTCACACCTGGGTGGAAGAACTCAAACTCCACCTGACCGCCGTAACCGTCAATCTCACCAATCGTGGTGATTTTCGGCTCAGACGAATCCTGCGTCGCATAGCACTCTACAAAACCTAAACCAGCCTTAAACTCATGCGTGCCATCGATGGTCACGCTATCGCCTGGCTCTGTGGTGGTTTTCACACCTTTCAGGCCTGCAGCCAGAAACCACAAAAGTGGCGCAACATATACCTCAGAGGTAATACCGGCAGGGTTATCCTCCCCAGCTGGTGGCAGTAGATCTACAAAATCCATTGTTCAGCCTCCTTACTTAGTTAGTTCAACATAAGCCACCAACAGGCCAGACTTCTTCTCAACCAGCAGGTCCACCAGTTTCTTGTCTGCGCTCAGCTCTGCAGCCAGTACATCTGCACCAGTCTCCGGATGCTGAAACTTAGCGGCCAGTACCTGGTACTTTTTCTTTTTGCTGTCCTGAACGACAGGGAGCTTGTTGCCTTTCTGAGCCTCGGCCAGCGCCAGGCGCTCATTCTGCTCGTCGATCAGGGCAGCCTGCTCTTCTTTTTCTTCACGCTCCCTGGCAAGCTCTGCCTTTAGCGCTTCGATCTGCTCTTCAGCAGTTAGTTCTTTATTCTCAGCCATTGCTATGGTTTACAAATGATTTACAATTGATTTAGCGACTCAAGACCTGGTAATTAAACCAGGTCTTGATCGTTTGTGAAGACGATTTCAGGAATCACGAAACCAACGCCACGGCTCCAGTCAGAGAATAGCTTCACCTTACGGTCAATGCTCTCAATCTGCATGGTATTCTGGTTCTGCGTTCTCTTGCCCAGGTGAATCGCGTTAGACTTCGGCGTCATCCAGATCTTGTTAGCGCCAGCCATGGAAGGCAGACCAATGATGGAAGTATTCGAGAAGTCCACAGAGCCATTGCTGCCTTTGTAATCAGTGTCTTTACCATACAGGGCACGATAGCCTTTCAGGAAGCGACGCTCCAGCGACTGGCTCATGCAAAGCTGCATCGGGATGTGCTGGTAGTTAGCGTTCACTCTGTCCACGAAGAACTCCACCTGCTCCACAAAAGCTTTGTTGTCAGCATCTGGGGCACCGGTTACGATAGGCGTGA
>FPIC01016149.1_pt1 | contig 17966 bp, 21 predicted proteins | sample 1504481 | NCBI WGS metagenome assembly FPIC01 (sample SAMEA4475357, study PRJEB15587) | soil metagenome | biome: Soil; feature: Field | place: India | collected 2015-03-11 | depth 0 m
GCCGGGCACGAACTTCAGCCAGGCGGTCATGGCTTGCCCTCGAACAGCGCGCGCTCGGCAGCCCGGCGCTTCACCAAACCCGGAAGCTCTTTGCCACCTGCCTTTGTCCAGCGATCGAACTGAGCGGCGGCGCCCTTGTAGTCGCCGGCGTTCAGCAATCGCAGCAGCGTCGAATTGCCGAGATTGGCGGCGCCCAGGTTGTAGGTGAAGGAGACCAAGGCGTCGAACTGGCCCTGCGTCAGTGGCACCTTTACCAGGCGCAGAACCTGATCCTCGAATCGCTTCACGTCGTCGCGCAACAGTTCCTCGGCTCGCTCCTTCGTGATGGACTGGCCAGGCTTCACGCCGGCAGTTGTGCCATAGCCGATCGTCCAGACGCCGGCCGGGCATTTATAGGCAGACAGGCGCAGCCCCTCGAAGGACTTGATCAGGTCAAGCCCCTTTTGTGATGTGTGCATGGGTAATCCTTGGGCAAAAGAAAACCCCGACTGGCGGGGCTCGGTGTTTATGCGGTCGCGATCAGGTCGACACGAAATCGATATCTGCCACAAGTGTTAGCGCTAGCTTGCCAGCAGTAGGGTTCCGCGCCATTATTACAACGAACTTTTCTATGGAGTCTGTTCGGGGCATGGGGCGGCTTTTTTGAACAGCGCCGCCTGTAATCACCACCGGGTTTTCCACGCTCGGGACGTCGAGACTGCCGGTGTACCCTACTGTTATTTCCAGAGCAGTGTTCGTATAGGCTAGGTATCGAATAATCGCATCTGAGAGAGTTGTCCCGGCACTTAACGCCGCAACAACAGTAACCCCGGCAGGAACTTGCAGGGCGTTGACGCTGAACTTCTGCGAACGAGGCAGGCCGTACTGTGGTGCGCTACTCAGATATTCAGTATTAATGGCGTAACTGCGCGATAGTGTCAGTTTTTCCCCAGTCGGCACATAAAAGGCGTCACCAACCGAATTGCTGAAGAAGATTGCCTGGGCACCAATGCCTGCGATCAGGGTGCGCAGGATGTTGATACGGGTCGCAAAAAGCTCCGCACTGACGCCCTGGTAAAAATCATTAGTTCCCACCATTACCCACACGTAGTCTGGGCTGAGCGGAGCGACATCAGTACCAAATCGCGCTATGAGGTTCTCAGTGTTGTCGCCGGCGACCGAGGCATCGAGAACTTCAGCGTTAGGAAGTCGTTCAGTGAAGCGGCGGAATATCGTTCCATTGGCGATATAACTGTCCCCAAGCAGCACGTGCCGCCCTCTGTCTAGATCGACAATCTTGCTCTCGATTCGGATATACCGAAGGCAGCCAAGATAGAAACGTGCCGCCGCCGCATTGTCACTAACAACCAGCAGGTGAACCCGATTTCCGTCTCGAACAGTGAAATCCAAGTTGAATGATCGGATGCCGCCCCAGCTCGTGATCGTCTGTTGCGCAATGCCATACTCTACGCCTGTATCGGTAGTTTCGATGACAGATATGGTCGTAGTTCCGTTATAGCCTGCGTCTCTCACCGGAGTGTTGATGACCAGGTTAACCCGATACGTGCCGCCAGGAAGTGGGGTTTTGGCACTTTTCGCCCCGTCGCCGGGTGCCCCTGCCTGTACGAGCAGGCCGCGCTCTTGGATACCTGCTCCGCCTGGGTTTGCATATGACACTTCCGTCTGCGGAGTAAGCAGGCCGCCCCCGGCAACTGACCAATGACTTGGCGCGTCCTTGGCCGCAAAGGCGACCGACTCAATTCGGGATACAGAGCGAAGGGCGTAGTCAGCAATCGCGCTATATCCGAAATCGTTCGGGTGAGAGAAATTCAGATAAAAAGTAGCGACCGTATTCCCGACGCTGAGACTCTCGGCGATTGAGGGGCTTATCGTAATATCATTTCCTGCTTTGCCTTTCACTACCGCCGAATACCAGTCACCAGACGGTCCCTGATAGGCAATTAGCTGCCCGACTGAAAATATTCCCGCACTCTGTACCGTGATGACCTCTTGCCCGCCATCGACCGCAGCGGCAACTGTCGTCGACACCTGCCCTGTGGATTCACCATCTCCCAAGCCCACGCCCAGCATTGCGCCAAAGTGCATATCTACGAGCATTGGCTGCAGGGTCTCGGTACGAATACCTGCCCGCGCGCGATTAATTTCTTGGTCTAGGTTGTCAGCGCGAGACTCTAGATTAAAAAGCGAGCTGTCGACGCTTCCTTCTCCCCGGCCAATCATCGCTGCGCCGTCCGGGCCAGCTAGCTGATCCCGCAAGGGCTGATTGCCAACGGCGACAAGCTTTGGTGCATCGACTACCCAGTCTCCGGTTAGCGTGAGCGGAAGGAGAGACTGGAGCGCCACCCTATAGAGTTCGCCCTCACGCTCGACAAGCTGCGTAGGGCGCTGCACCACAGCACCGTCCGCATACTGAATGAAGACGGATTCCCAACCCTGCGAGGCGAGGAAGTCCGCAAACTGCTGCTCCAGCCCTGCCCAGCTTTTACGCTGTACTCCGCGACGGTCTGGGTAGGACATTTCCAAGCCTATTGAAAGCTTGTCCAGGTTCTCCGCGTTGTCGTACAGGTCCCTTGGGTCCACCGAACCGACAGCGTTTCCAGTATTAAATGTCATGCGTTTACTCCAGGCGTGCAAATCCGCACGGCGTCCTTGCGGGCCGTGTCCGGTATGTGGTGTTGGCTAGTGGTTAGGCGGGCTGTGAATCGTCGTAGGTGTAAAAGGCGTCGCTGTACTGCTTGGCCGTTACGCTACAGCGCCCATCGGCATCAGGCTCGGTCGAGTCGATCATGGCGGCATAGCCAACCTCTGAAGACGAGCAGAACATCAGCCGGGGCGGCTCTAGCGACCAGTCGACGTCGAAAGTGACGGCGCCCGATGGCAGGGCCAGCTGGTCGTCACTGATGCGCGAAGGCGTCAACAGAGGTGTGGTGCTACCGTCTTGCAGCCGAATCACACAGCGCGGGTTGGTGATTGACCAGTCCAGGGTCTCGCTGACGGTGATGATCGCTGTTCCGCCCTCGATCTCGATGTCCTCAATCAGGCAGCTGACCGTCTGATTTCCAGGTATGTCGTCAGTCAGAATGATGTGATCGAGGTATTCGTAGACGCGGGCCTCCATCTCAGTGCTAGTTTGATAGGTGACGCGCTGATACAGGTACTTCATCAGTCGCCGCATGCCGATGCGCCAGGCGCGAGTGGCATCCTGAACTCCGGTCGCGGTGTAGGTCTCGATTTTCAGCGCGTCAACGCCAGGCACGCGACATTCGATGGTTTCTTCAGCAAAGGTGACGGGATCGACGTACTTCACATCGACGCCGGTGTAGTCATCGACACTTGGCGCGGTGAAGGTGCATTTGAGTTCAGACGCCTGCTCGTGCGGTGTAATCATGCCTCGAGCAGGCGTAGCGCCCTCCCTCACTGCCGAGACCATGCCGTCAGTCAGTACGACATCACCCATACCTGCGTTGAAAATCATCCGCAGGACGTCCAGCGCCGTTTCCTGCTTAACGAACTGATGGTCGAAGGTCTCGCCGCGCGGCGTCCAGTAGACATCCTCCAGCGCCTGCATCTGATCGGTGTCAATCTGCGAGGCAGGCAGCCCAAGGCTGGAGCAGACATGGCGCGCCGCCGCTGAGATTGTGCGACTATCGCCGCTGTCATACAGACGGGTCGCAACAAGGTTTACCTGTCGATCCGACTGTGCAGATAGGCGATCCCCTGTTCGCACGGTGACTGCTATTGTTGTTACCCCCTCATACCGAGCGGGGCGGGTCAACAGCCTTCCGCGCAACGCATACCATTGGGTCGTGTCTTGGCTGTTTTCCCAGCTCACATATGCGGCCCTGCGCACGCGCACCATCGGCCGGATCGGAGTCGGCAGGTCCAGGCCCTCGGTATGACCAAAACCGTCTTGGGTCTTGGCGCTATAGAGCTTTTCAATGGTATTCCACTCTCCTGTTTCCGCATCCGCCCACTGCACGATGACGCGCGAGTAGTAGGTTTCCTGCTGACCCTTCTTGTTGCTGTGCACCAGCCCGCCAGGAAAGAAAATATCCCACTCGATGCGGTCAACGGTCTCGCCTTCCGGGCATGCCATGAACGGCCCGATCCAGTTGTCTTCCGAGCTAGACTCGGATGTCATCTGGAAGTCCAAGAGCGTTCTGGCCGAGAAGCCGGGCCAGCCTTCATCAATGACGCCACTTTCCGTCAACCGGCTAACCGTAATGGTCAGCCCGTCAATCGACTCAATCTGGTATCGATTCTGCCGATACCCGATCGCCAGCCTCTGCGTGCCAAGAGGCAATCCCGAGAAAGGCACCCCATTGTCATAGCGTAGGGTAATGAAAGCCAGTTGCTCGGGGACGCCACCAGTTGATGCAGTGCCTACCGTGTATATCGGAGAAACGCCGAACAGGGAGGCCGGCGCGCCGCTTTGGCTGATTTCTCCCCCTTGGTACGGGCTAAGCGGCTCGGAGATACGCAGCCGCCCAGAGTCATCCTGGGCAGTCAATCCTATCCCAGAAAGCTGCGAGGTGATCTCAGATACAACCCCGCTCATGTTCACGTAGTCAGCAATAAGCGATAGCTGCCGAGTCACGCCTCGATACGTAAGAGACCACGCCACGGGCGCATCAGTGTAGTCGTACGTGGTTGGCGCAGCGCTACCAACTACGCTTGACGGACTGCCGCCAACACCAGGGGTCGGCGCCACGTAGGGGGAAAAGCTATCGACGACAAGGTCAAACTCATCGGTGTTGGTCGTAAGCGTGACCAGCATTCCGGCAAATGGCGCCAGCTCATTTAACGGACCCGCCACCTTCGAATATCCACTGGATGTGGACACCTGAAACGTTTCTGGCATCACTAGGGTTGTTACTGTCCCAGCCTGCCATGTTGACGGCAGCTCGGCGCTATTACCAAGGATTGTTACACTGGTCCCGCTCAGCGCAACGCCGTCTGCGGACGCAGACACCGTCTCGACGGGAGAATCCAAGTCCAAGCCTGCGGTCGCCGACCTCGAACTGCCTACCTCTGGTGCCACATACCAGCTCTCACTGCGCGCATCGCCCGAGACGTCCTCGCCTGGGCCATATATGGAATAAGATACCTCGTCCCCGAATGCACTGAACGGCGTCTGACCGATCTTCATGCTGCTAGGCAGGATGCTGTAACGCCCAGCCCCCACGCACAAGAACATAGATGTTCTGACGTCGCGCCCACTCAGGAAACGGCTGACAGGCTGGACGATGTAGTCCGGGTACACACGGTCACGCCCCAGCACCTCGCGTATCGGCTCAGCCAGGCGAACGCTGTTCGCTTTCGCTGGGTTAAGCTCCAGAGAATCGCCGCTTGATGAACTGGAATCAGGCGTGTCGGTGTTCAGCGTCAGTGCGTAGACCAGAGCTACCGCAGCGATGGCAACAGCTGCCCAGGCGGCGATCGCCGCGCCTGTAGCGCGCGGCACCGGATAAATGCGAACGTCCGATTCTGGTGCGATCAGGCACCCCGCCCACTCGGACGGCTCGACAGTCACCCCTTCCACGTCGATGCTAATCGGATGGCTTTCGCGGGCGAGGTCAAAGTCGCGAACGTTGCGCTTAAGCCAATCCGCTAAGCTAATCGGACCGAGTACCTCATAGGATTGGATTGCCTGGCCTTCCTGCGACGGGTAAAGGTTCAGGTCGTGCCGAGACGGATATAGGCGGATCATTTGTAAAACTCCACACGGATGAACCGCCGCACGAAGCGCCTTAGCGGCATGCATGTGACGTTGGTGCCGGGGTTGCACTCGATCACTTCGAGCCCGGCGGGAGTGGCAATGACAATCCCTACATGTGTCATCAAGCGCCCCTCGTAGCACGCAGCTACGGCGCCCGCTTCAGGCTCGCAGCGCGTAACCGAGCGCGCGAAGGCGGACCCCTCACGATGCAGGCCGTGATTGCGCTTCGTGACGCCATCCCATGCCGGCCACTGCGGCAGCCCCAGATCCTCGCGAACCTTGAGAACGATTCCGTAGCAGTCGATTTCCGGCCACACTCTGCCACCCTCGACCCATCTGGCGCCGAGGTATTGATTGACGTCTATCATGCGATGTACCGGATTCCAGGGAACTTGTTGAGGGTGTACAGCTCGCGGGGCCAGGCGGTGTCGAGGATGTTCATGTAGCCCGCCGTAATATCGACCTGCATCGCCGTCCACTGGCCTTTTTTCACCTCAAGCGTTACTGGAGGTCGCGCCGGAGCGCCGCGGTCACTATCGAGATACTCCCGATAGGTAACGCTGGCCTTGCGGTTTGCTGCTAGGGATGCCCTGACCTGCGTGCTAACCGATCCGTCAATATTGCAGATGGCGAACTTCAGGTCTTGCGTACCATCGGCATTGCGCGCCGGCAGCGCCACCTGCATCGCGCACGCCTTGAAGGTGACCAGCTCGCCCGTCTCCAGATAGGCGTCGACGTCCTCGAACGCCTCAACGAAGTAAAACGTGGTTACCCCGTCACTGATTTCCAGCGTATTCAGGCCAAGATCCGTCCCGCCGCTCACATAGAAGGTATCGAGTGCTGAAGTCATGCTTCGGTCCACTCCTTGTTCACTGAGAGATCAAGCGCAGCCATGTGCGTCTGGTACGGCGACTCCGGCCATTTCTGGTTCAGGGCGAGGTCGATGATGTCCATATAGCGGACAGCGTCCGGGTAGTAGAGCCCCCAGCCACCCTTCAGCACGGGACGCTCCCACAGCTCAAGCGTGGCGGTGAAGCGCCAGTAGCGACCGCCCACCAGCAGCGGCCCGTCGTATATCTCGATGAACCTGCACTTGTACGGCAGCACACCCTGCGGGGTTTGCAGGGTCATCTCGAACCAGAGCGCTCCGTCGGCGATGGCGTCCGCATACCACGACTCGAACAGCTGAGCCTGGGCGTCGGTCTTGAATACCCATGCAACGGGCACTTCAGTCGGCGTCTTGTACCGGCGCCGCTGTTTCGCCCTACCCGACTGCATTTCGGTGCGCATCAGGGGGCTGACCGGCGTAAACCCGTAGCCCTCCTGCAGGGGCATAGGCAGCACGTCGTGGGGATATCGGGCAATGTCAGGCATCAGGTTTTCCTCCGGCCGACGGCATAGCCGGCCTGTAAGCTTTTGGCGGCCGTGCCTGTGCCGCTCGCCAGGCTGTTGGAGACCATCTGGTAGCCCTGTCTGGCGCCGTCTTGGGCGGCTTTCTGTATCAGGGCAAGCGTGCGGTCGTCCGGGTTGCCGTTGACTGTCATTTGCACGGTGACCCCGCCTCCACCCGTTTGCCCCTTTTGAATATCGCTCAGGGTCTGGTCCAGCTTGGCGCTGGTTTCGGCTGTGGTGACGCGCTCGCCCTTTTCAAGCAGCCAGGTTCCGGTTTCAGGGATGGAGTCGATACCGTCGTGGGCCATGCCGATGGCGCCGATATTGGAGACGATACTGGCAGTGGCAGCGGCGACAGATGCCATCGCGGCTAGGTTGGCAGGCCAAGGATTTGCCGCAGCCATCGCTATGCCTTGCTGAATGGCGACTGCAGATTGAGCGATTGCCGCGGCCTTCTGGACCGCAAACATAGCCTTGTAGAGCCCTGACTGCTCGCCGGCAAAGGTCTTTGTGAGCCCTGCGAGGTCTCCGAAGATGCTTTCTGCCGATGCCAGCTGCGCCATCTGGCGGGCCTGCTCGATTCGTGCAATCTCGTCTTCGTGCTGCTGCTTCAGTGCTAGCTCTTCCTCATCCCACACTGCGGCGAGGTCGGCACGGTCCTGGCGGAACTGCTCGAGCATTTCAAGCTGCGTGTCATACCACTCCTGCAGCTTCTCCTCAGCCTCGTCGATCTTCAGCAGTTCGCCGAATGGACCACCAACCGAAGCGTCAAGGCCGCCAAACTCTGGGGCATCTGACGTTGCGGCTCCGGCGATCCGGCCGGCAACCTGCATGCGCTCGTCGGGGTCGATATTCTGGATTGCATCAAGCACGGCCAGGCGCTCGCGCATCTGGTCGGTTAGCTGCTCTTCTTCTGTGCGCAGCTCTGCGACAAGATCCTTGTAGGCCTCTTGCTGCTCTTTCTGCTTCTCGAAAGCCGAGATCGCATCCAGCGCAACGCGCGCCTGCAGCAACTGTGCATCTGTGGCCTTGGCCTGCTCCAGGTTGTAAAGAGCAAGAGCCTCCGCACTCATGCCAAGGGTGTCAGCCTGCTTCTGCAGCGCGTCAACTTGCTTCTGTGTTGCCTCTGCAGCTTTTACAGCGGCTGAGCTTATTGCTATGCCTGCGCCTTTTGCGGCGCGACTCGTCTCGTCGAGAATGTCGGCAATTGCAGAAACCTTTGGGTTTGTTCCGCCGCTAGAGCCAGCATTGTTTATCGCCTCGATGGCCTCGCCGGCCTTGAGCGCTGTTTCCTCAAGCTCATCGCGCACCATTGCGGCGGCTTTCGAAACGGCCTCGAAGCCGTTAGGGACCTCGCTTGCAATGAATGCAAGGCCGGCGAGGCCTTTTCCTGTCAACTGAAAAGTTGAGTAAGCGCCAACCCCAGCAGATGAAATCAGCTTTAGGACCGAAACGATCTTGTCGCCAATTTCAGTGAAGGCTTCACCCTCAGCGGAAACACCGACAAGCTCAGCGGCCATATCAGACAGCGCGGGCAGCATTGCCTGCATGATCTGATTGGCCGCGCCATCCGCGGTCATTCTCAGCAATGTAGTGGCAGCAGAAAGCTCGTTAGCCGCCCGAATGGTCTCGCCATCCATGACAGCGCCCGCAGCAGAGGCCGCATCACCTAGCAGCTTAAATCCGGCCCCACTGTCACGAAGCAGAGGAATAAGCGCTGTTGTATCTGAAGCCATCGACTCCAGATAAAAAGACATCTGGTCTTGGCTAAGCCCAGCTTTTTCTAGCGAGTTGTAATAAAGCTGCAGGCCTTGCGGACCTGAAAGGCCTTTAAATGCGTCAGCTGTGATTCCAATCTGCGGCGCAATCTGCTCGAAGAAATCCTTCATCCCGCCGCCGCCGGATTGCTGGAACTCGCCTACCTTCTCGTTGAAGTCCTTCAGCTGGTCTGACAGCTTCTCTTGGCTGATGCCTACAACGTCTGCAGCTGCTGCGTAGCGCTGGAACTCTTCAACGCCGGCGCCAGATATGGCGGCAAAGCGGCTAACCTCGCCGGCCGCCTTGACGGTCGAAACAGTCATGGCAGCAAGCCCGGCAATCGCAGCCGCAGAGGCAGCACCAACTGCAGTGCCGATTACCTTTGCGTCTTTCTCGACCTGCTTGCGCCACTTCGCCGAAGCGCGCTCGGCCTTGTCCATGCCTTGCGTGAAGCCGCTTACTTTTGCTACGAGGTCTAACGTAAGGACGCCGAGTGATTTTGAGCCTGCCATCTATTCCACCCACGCATACGCAGTCCGCGTCTTGATTGTCGAGATAACAGACGGGTCCACCCCGAACTGCAGCGCTATGTGTTTCTGTTTTACGCCATCCGCAAGCATCTGCCTTATGCTTCGCACTTGATCGTCATCCAGCTTGGCTTTCGCCCTTCCGATATTTACGCAATGCTCGGCATCCAGCTTGATACCCATGCGCCTGGCAGATTGAGCTTCTGCAAATCCATCAGGCATCTTGCGACCCCTTAGCTTTTGCATGCGTTTTTCTATCTGCTCCGGACTTTGCTTATGGCCGGTCAAAGTTGCGGAGATTCGAGCACGATGCTCAATGCTAATCACCCGCCCTTTATGCGCGGCCGATATCTTGTCTTTTCTCTCCTGGGTCCACCCGGTCCCGCCTTTCCCTTTTCTGCTCTCAGAGATTCGCTGCTTGGTCTGTTCCGTGTGGCTCTTGCCCTTCATCCATGATGACTTTCCTGCTCTAGATTCCCGCATTTTTTGGCGAGTCTCTTCGGTCGGATGCCATCCAAGCTGAGACGACGCATTCGGCCTTGAGTTGAATTCTGGCTTCAGCGTGTCAATGTAATGCTGCTCGCGAAGCAGGAGCTCTGCGCGCCCGCATAGCTCCACGACGCGAAACATGAACAGGCTTTCGCCATACTTGTCCCAGGCGCGCTGAAGGTGTCGGCTGTGATGCTTTCCTGTCGCTAGCTGCGTGTAATGAAGGCGCCACCGCTTTTCCATCTTGACGGCGCTACCTATGTAGCGCCGCCCATTAGCCATGCACCGAATCTCATAAATACCCGACGCAACACCGGCTGGGAGCCTTCCATACTCAGAAACTTCTGACCCTTCGTGCGAGTACGACACTGGTAGCTGTTTTTTCAATAACTCAAGGTTTTCGATGCGGTCATCGCTGTTGTCTCCATTCTTGTGGCGCAGAATTCCAGACGGCAGAGAGCCGTAGTGGTAAGCCCAGACTAGCTGCGCCGTCATTCTGTTTCGCCCGGCCAAGTAGGCCCTGCGGTGCCCCGTCTCAGGGTCGATCGACCCAACTTCTACGCCAACTTTCGCCCCGCGCCCTCGGGCCACCCTTACAAGTCGGCCCGTTTCGGTTTGATATTCAAACTTGGCCCTAACCTCTTCCGCTAATTCCGTGCGCTTGTCGATCAATTCCAATTGCTCCTGGCTTCGGCAACTGTCACTATAATATCACTGCAAACAGTGACAAGGAATCACTACATGAAAGACTTTCGCTCGCAATTCAGGCTACCCATTGAGCTAGCCGAGAAACTAAAAAACTCTGCCGAGCAGAATCGGCGGTCGCTGAATGCCGAGATCGTCAACCGGCTAGAGCGCTCGTATGAGGATGACGCCGAGCAGCTCGACCGCATCGAATCCGGCGTTAAGAAGCTTTTATCCAGACAATAAAAAACCCGCCGAAGCGGGTTGTTCTTTTCGATGTATCTCTAGCTGTGATTCCACCAGGTGCCTATGCGTGCGCCAAAGTAAACCGACAGCCCGATTACCATCCCGACGGGGCCTGCAACCGGGTAAGCGCCGCTGACCATCAGCACAACGCTGACGCAGCAAATCACAAGCCCAAGCAGCATCAGGCCCTTGTACTTTTTGCCGGTTTGCTCGATTACGGTAGGTTTCATGGCTTCCCATCCCTGACTTAAAGATAGGAATGTAGCATTAAACCCATGTCTTCAGTTCGTCCAGGGTAAGCACTGGCTGATCGTGGTGCGGCGCAAAGTCGTGCAGCTGATAGCCGCCGTTCTTCGATTTGCTGTTGGCATAGAGCGTTGCCAGGAGAGCTGATCCGCGCTCTATGCGCATCCCGAGGTTGAGCGATCCACGTTTTTGCCGGTACTTCATCCAGGTCAGAAACTCGCTGTAGCTCAGATTTGTCTGAGCCTCAGCGATGGTCCTGCCTCCAATGCCGTTCATGACCAGCTCGCAGAAAACTTCCTCTTCGTCGGTCAGCTCTGCGTCTTTCCCGACCCGTTGACCTCGCCAATTACAGCCAGCAGCGCCATGGTCAGGTTGCCGTCGAGCGGACCCCGATCAGGGTCAGCTTCTCCGGTGATATCGGCTGCGGTGAATACCGGCTTTCCTTCCGGGTCACAGATGCAGGCAGCGATACGACCTGCCACGCCGTCACTTTTTCCGGTCAGCGCGGCCAAATCGGCACGAGCGGACAGGTACGAAAGCGGCCGGACGTAGACGGTAGCGGTCAGCTCATCCTCGCCCTGCTTCCAAGTGATCTCGCGCTCTACGGGGGCGCCTGTGAAGGCACCCATTTGCTTGAGGGAATCAATGCTCAGCTGCATGGTTATGCCGCCTTCGGAATCAGAGCTGCGGGGCCGGAGCGCTGGATGGCTACGGCAGATGTCACGACGCTGTTGGCTGCAAGGTCAAAGGGTACGTCGCTAAGATAGCCTTCGAAGGTGTACCACGTGCGCGTTGCTGGCAGCTCGAAGTCATCGCCTTCAGTGTTCAGCGTCGGCGCAGCGGTTCCATCGGACCAGCCTAACGCCCATTTCATGGTCGGGGCCGGGTTCATCTGGCTCAGTTCGAACATACGGATGTGCGAAGGCTCGCTAGGGTCGAAGTTGACCGTAAGCGATGCGGCAGCTGGCGTACGAAGGCCGGGCATATACGAGCGGTCGTTCTCTTCGAGGCAGGTCGTCTCGATTTGGTCGGCAGGGTTTCCGCCTGGGGTGAATGCGGTAGCGCAGGCAATGGCCAGCACTTCGAATATTTCGGGGTCAGCGGCAGTCGGCGCCAATGCAAATACTTGCGACCCCTGCGATAAAATGGCCATATTTTTGATACTCCGGTGGTTTTCAGGCAATAAAAAACCCGCCGAAGCGGGTTGGTTTGTTCATATCAAATGTGTTCGTCTGGCGTGTTTTCGTATGTTCTCGTGCGCCCACAAAGGCCTCAGATTGCTAAGCGCCCAGCATGCTCGAAAATCAGGATCATCCTGTGTTTCTGCGGCGAATGAAGACACTGGCACTATGTGGTCAATGTGCCACTCGCCATAATTGTCCCAGCTCATATTTGATGAGAACTGCCGTTCCAGATGAGCCATCAACTCGGCAAGCGAATACCCTAAAATTTCGAATGTTTTCCCCGCCTTACCTGTCAGTAGCGACATTCTAATGCGCTCCCTGACCGCGCGATGGATACGAACAGACGGTCGCGAACACCACAGCCTTCCGTATTCTCGCGCTGCATCAGGGTCTCTAAGCCTTCGTAGTCTCGCCAGCTCATTGACCCTTAGCCTATTTTCTTCCTGCCATTTCCTGATCGTTAGGTTTCGACGCTCTTTGTTCCGCTCTTTCCAGCGCTCAGAGCTTCTTCTCGACGATTCTGGATTTCTGACGCGATACGCTTGGTTGTTAGCGTTGTGGCACGCCTTGCATTGAGATCGATACCCATCGATGCACTTTGATGACCTAGCGAAGTCCGTTTTTGGTTTCTCTAAATTGCATTGGCAGCAAATCTTCGTCGTTGCTGATAGCCGTTCAGCTAGAGCTGCCGCCTGGCGTTCGCGCTTCTCCCTCTGGCTCTCTGCGTATCTCCTAGCGTCACACTCCCTACAGATAGCGCGAACGCCGCTAGGCGACCTGCGTGACAGAGAAAATCCAGATATAGGCTTTACTGCCTTGCACTTAGTGCAAACTTTGAATTCTGCTGTAGAATCAGCGTCAGTCATTGCCGTAATCCTCGAACGATTAGGTAGTGATTAGACGCCCGGACGTGTTAGCGCACTCCGGGCTTCGTCATTATACCGCTTCTCTATCTTTTTACCCACCAGTCCGCGTCGAAGCTGATTCGATAGCTGCCGGTTTCGGGGTCGCGTGATTCGCCGCGCCATCGCGTTATGTGAGCGTGCGTCTCGATGACGTCTCTGAGCGCCGTAGCGACGCTTCTACCGCTAGCCAATGTGTTCGCCCACACATCGACCTGAATCACGTAAGAGTCGATATCTGGGCGGTTGCTGATGTAGTTCTCGGGACTGCCGCCGATCTGTGTCCAGGTTGCGTACGGATACGCCACGCCCTCAGGCGCTTCTCCGGCAGGGAACAGGCGCGTCGGAGCCGTGCCAAGCAGCGCAGTCGATGCCGGATCAGCGGCGACCTTTTCAAATATCGGTGCGAACATTAGCTGCCCCCTGCGGCCTGTCTTTTTGCGGCCCGCTTCAGGGCCCGATCGACTGCGCGCTCGTACTGCCGCACGAACTCATCGACAGCTTCGTTGATGCTGTTTTCGGCGGCCGGTCGTAGGTACGGCTGAGCCCTCGCACCCTCTCGGCCCAATTCTATTAGCATTGCATGGGGCGTGGCCCCCCCTGGTCCAGTATCAGGGTTGCCCGGTTCCATGTTGCGAATCGAGCCCGTCAGCACGCCGATACGGAAACCAAGGTCGCCAGTGCGCTTGAATAGCCGCCCGTTCCAGCGCATCGCGATGTTGTCTGCGATCGTTCGGCCAGTCTCGGAGTCGTCGATGCGCTGCGCGTTCTGCTTGGCCTTGTCGACGATGATTTGTGCGGCTTTCCGCAGGGCGTACCGCCCACCCTTGCGCTTGACGTCATCCGTCACCGAATCCAGCTTGCCGAGCAGCGAATCGAGGCCCGTTATGCTGAATTCGACGGTATCAGCCATCTTTAACGCCCTCGCTGACAGGAATCGTCAAATACTCCAAGCCAGAATCCGCATCAGCCAGCACACCTTGGATGCCGTACACCTTGCCGCGGTGCAGAATTCGCATCGTCGGCAGGATGCCCGGCCGGTATCGGATGACGATCCGAGCCGTGATTTCCGACTGATTGGCCTGCGCGGCGATGAAGTCGCGGGCGGAAAGGGGCTCGATTGAGGCCCAAACGGACGCAAAGTCTGTCCATCCGGGCAGCATTTCGCCCGTAACTGGGTCTTGCGTGAGGCCTGGAGCCTGAATCGTGATGCGGTGGCGCAGTTTTCCGGCTTCGATTGCCATGTCGCCTCCTAGGCCAAAGCCGGGTCTCGCAACGGATAAAGCAGAGCGGTTACCGGCCTCGGCAAATAGCCCTGCTGATACTCGCCGCCCTCGTCGCCGTCGCGGTCCTTGTAGAGGTAGCCAACCAGCAGAAGCGTCGCGGCCTTAACCTCGAACGGAACAGCAGACTCAATAATCGCGCCAGTTTCATCGATGAACGCCGGGGCCTTCAGGTAGTTGATGACTGAGCCGCTCGCCGCGTGAATCTTGATGGTGAGGTCTGCATCATCGTCCACGCTATCACTGCGCAGGTGGTCGCGGGCCTCGGCTAACGTAACGAGCATCATCAGGTTTTGCTCCCATCGAATCCGAGCTGGGTCAGATCGCGCCCTGGCCGACCTTCAGCACCTCGCTCACCTCGCTCGCCGGCCTGGCCGTCTCGACCGTCTCGGCCCTTCTTGACCGCAAGGCGCCAGTCATCGCTCTCGCCTGGCTTTCCGCCTGGCGCATCTTTTTGCGCGATCCACAGGCTGCCGCCGTATGTCACTGCATCGCCACGCTGATGCTTCTCGTCGTGGCGGTAGACGCCTTTGTCGATCACGACCGGCATCGCTAGATCAAAGCGCTTCACGGTTTCACCGCGGGTGAATACCAGGCTGATGGTTCGCTCGCCGTCGTACTCGATGTTCAGATCATCGAACCCGAGCCCGTCCGCACCATCCTTGCCGTCCTTCCCGTGCGCGCCAGGCAAGCCGTCTTTGCCGTCCACACCGTCACGCCCCGGAATACCAGGCTGACCGTCACGGCCGTCTCTACCGGGTTCGCCATCTTTGGCTTTCGGGATCGCCGCAACGGCCTTGGCTACCTCTTCCGCCACGAGTGGCCGAATATCATCCGGCGTCAGGCTTTTGCCTGGCTGGCCGTCTGCTCCGTCCTTCGGTGCAGGAACCCGCGCAACGACCTCGCGGACGATCTGGTCTAGGTCGACCTCTGCATCTTTCCCGTCTTTTGCAGGCGGCAGGCTGGCAACGGCCTCCTTCACTGCATTTTCAATGCTGGGAAGCTCGCTTAGCGCGCGCTCCACATCATCGATACGGGACGACAATGCTGACACGGCTTTGTCGATCAGCCCGCGCAGTACCGGCGCCAGGGCCTTCGCCTGCGCCTCAAGCGCTCGGATGTTCAATGGTCAGCTCCTTTTGCATGAGCAGGGCAAACAGACGCGCCTGATCTTCGATTTCGTCGTCATCTGGTTCGGTCTGCGCTTCTGGCTGCGGCTCATTGAACGGATCAGCCTGCGCGTCGCGCTTGGCCAGCGCCGCCAGTGAGTAGTTCTGCTGCTGGATCAGCGGCGAGTCGCCGCCCTCTACCGGGGGGAGGTCTACGCGGCGCCTGGCCTCATTAGGGGCCATCCATCCGCCGCCAACCGCGTCGTTGTTCGATTTGTACAGCGCGGCCGTATCCATCCGCAGCAGTGAGGCTAGGTCGAAATCGGTACCGTAGGGCGCGGGCAGCTCAAGGCCTTCATCAAGGCAAAGCTCGATGGCCTCGACCAACGATTGCAGGCAGTCGGAGTAATAGATCTGGTTGAGAATTTCGGCGTTGTTATAGGTCGGAGTCGCGACGCCAACCTTGTAAGCCGGCACATGGAAAACCGAGCAGACGGTCTCCGCAGACCAGCGCAGCTGCTCAACCAGCTGAGAATCAGTGGCCGTCATGGCCATCGCTTCGTATTTCAGGCCATCGCCGAGGACGGCGACCTTGCCCGAGTTCTCGCCACTGTAATTTGCGTCCCAGTGGGCCTTCAGGCGCTTGGCTGTATCATCACTGATCGCCCCGGGCGCAGTCAGCACACCGCCCGGCTTGCTGCCGTTCTGAAAGAAGTGCGTCGAGTTGTTCTGGATCGCACTCCCCTGCATCGCAGCAAGCCCGCATGCGTAAATCGGTGAGATACCAACCAGGGGATGGAAGAGGCAATTCATCCGGTCGTGAATGATCTCGCGCGCCGGGACAATCACATCCTCAGTCACCCCCGACAAGCTGTCGACCTTCAGCTGGTAGAACACGTCGCCTTCATCGGAAACCAGAGGCGTTACGCGGCGAGGGTCGAGAATATAGAGCCGAGTCACCACGCCTCGCGCGTCACGCACCTTTAGCGCATACGTGTTTCCGTGAGTCAGCTTCGAGGTCACCCAGCCCTCATAGAACTGGATGCGGTTCTGGAAATGATTGGGGCGACGCAGCACGGGAGAAAATGCCCCGCTTTCTGCCTCTACCCAGATGCCACTTTCGGCCAGCTTAACCAGGCGAACGCGCATCTTTGCAATGTCCGAGGCGATCAGCGTGATGCAGGCAAATACCGTCGAGAAGGCCAGTACCGTATCGGTTTTGATCTCGACGTTCTGTTGCCACGCACCAGCGAACGACTCTCGGATAATTCCTAGCCAGCTGCCGCGATTGTCAGCCGGGCGCAGGTCTTTGTTCTCCCGCTTGCGGCCAAATAGTGGAAATTTCATCGCGGCTCCCGGTTCACTCTGCCGTCATGTCGCGGCGTTTGTAGGTGCGCTTTCTAGGCGCTTCCTCTTTCTGCTCGGGCTCAGCCTCGGGCATGGGATCAACCGCCAAGCATGCGCGGTTGATGGCAATCAGGATCTTGGCGTCCTTCTCGGTCGCCTCGAATTCTTTGCCGGCGAGAACTTGTCGCCCGGCGTACCTCAGTTCTTTTTTCGCAGTCAGTCGCATTGCGGCCTCCGGCTAAAGGGCCGGGTTTCCCCGGCCCCGTAGTGTTACGCCACGTAGTTGGCGCTGTTGATGTACCCAACAGCCTGCAGGCGGCGGCGCTTCCAGTTGATGAAGCGCTCGGCACGCAGGGCAACCATGTTGTTCTGCCAGAGGCTGACCAGAGACTGAGCGCCAGCGGCCGGAGCGTTATCCATCTGCAGCGATGCCTCGCGGCTCACATCGATGGTCACGCCGCCGTCATCGGCGAGCAGAATCTCGGACGCCTTGGCCAGGATGATCCGCTCACCGGCCGGAATGGCAGGAGGTCCAGCAACCTCTGCCTGACGCGGGATATTCTCGGACACGACGACCGGCAGACCGAAGAAGGTGCCGCCGTTCATGTCGATACCAGGGAACTCCGGCTGGCCCAGAGCGTTCTGCATCATGCCGATGGTCATGGCCATGGTCGGGGTCATGATCCAGACCGAGCCGGCCGGGGTCATGTTCTCAGCCAAGAAGGCGGCGTACAGCGCGCGAACGTCAGCCTTCAGGGCGTCAGCAGTGGTGCCGCTGGCCTGAATCGGGGTCACGCCGTTGGTGATCGACGCCGGGGAAACGTCGGCAACTTCAGCCTTGGCCGGGTCGACGAAATCACGATCCAGGAACTGGGTCATGGAGGCGATCAGGTCGCCTTGAACGATGGCCTCGGCACTCGGGTTACTGAAGCGCACCAGCTCGTCGGTCAGTACGACGATACCCGCGGCCTTGGTAAAGCGCAGGGTGGTCGTATCGAATGCCAGCGCGGAAACCGGCTTCGGCGCACCTTCGCCGACCCAGTTCACGCTGGAACCGGAGGTCTGGCCAGGCATCTTGAT
>FPIC01050493.1_pt1 | contig 17916 bp, 18 predicted proteins | sample 1504481 | NCBI WGS metagenome assembly FPIC01 (sample SAMEA4475357, study PRJEB15587) | soil metagenome | biome: Soil; feature: Field | place: India | collected 2015-03-11 | depth 0 m
GGGGGAATATAGGACCTGATTTAAGCAAAGCGCTGTTCGGGAGCGTCGGGGTTGAAAAGGGCACAGCGGGCGGCCCCATATTAATGAAATACTTCGAGAAAAACGGCCTAAAGGACCCAGCGGCGGATCCCCAAAAGGCCGCCCAGCTAATTGCAAAGTTCCTCACCGAGGGCGATAAAGAATTGGCCCCCACAATGATGGCGCAAATCGCCGCATTTAAGCAACAACTCGGCGATAAGTGGGTCAACGAGTACGTACCAGCCCTAGTGGAGATGTTAAAGATGGCTGCGGCTAAAAGCTGAATTCCTTTTTCACCCCCGCCCTCTTTCTCGAAAAACCGGACAAACCTCCCAAAAGGCTTCTGCCAGCAACTGGGAGCACCGTAGCTACGCAACAGGAAAAGAACTGTTGTGATCTTTAGAGCTAGTGAGTATTTAAAGCCCTCGCGCAACGCGGCTGTACCAAGGGGCTTTTGTAACACCAGCCGCGGAAAAGACCGTGCCTATAGCTACTACTCCAGGCCTTTTATGTTTTTCAAAACCTCGCCTAGGTAGGCTGGCAGATCTGCGTACTCTATATAGATGGCCCCCTCTACTGCCAAACCGCGGTTTAAGCTATTCACCACAAAAATTCTTACATCGGCCTCCCTCCACGCCGGTATGTCGTTTTCGCTGTCCCCCATGTAGGCCACGTGCCTTACCCCAAGCAACGCCTTTAGGATCTTGACTGCATCCCCCTTGTCCCTGTTTGCGCCGTATATGTCAACAAAGGGGTGGCGGGAGTACCACAACACCTTTAAGCCAAGCCTCTGCGCTTCAGCGATCACGGCCTCCAGCCCCTCAGGCGGCCCCCCGCGCCCCCGCCAGTCGATAGTTATCCCCGCCAGCCGCCCATCCGCAGTCCTCTTTGCCTCAACAAGGGCGTCTAGTCTCTGGGCCAGCGGGAGGAGTTGCTCTAGCTCCGCCGACCTCAGCCCCTCTGCAACGGCCATGTAGCCCCCGGCGTGTACCTCTAAGCCGTTGATACAGGCATACGCCGCCGCGTAGGGAACCCTCCGCCTCACGAAGTAGCAGTCCTTTGTCGTCACCACAGCCACTGGGATAAGCGTCGACAGCTCCCTCAACACCTCCTCCAACTCCGGGGGGATAGCCCCCTCCTCTCTCGCCCTCTCCGGCGGCGCCAAGGTACCGTCGTAGTCAGTAAACAGCCCTATCACGCAACTCTCCACATTGAGATCTTTTTAAACTACCTAGTTATCTCTGCCTCTAAATCTTTCTGCCTAGAATTATCGCGGCGAAAGTGATACTAGCTGTAGTTGACACTTCTCTCACTGTTATAGGCATACTGGGCGGGGGTTATACTGGACGGTTTCGGGGAGATAGAAGATTAGGCAAATAGACGGTAGGCTTTCTAAGGGGGCCTTAAGGCCTAATCAGCAAGCGGTTTGATGAAAGGAAGGATTATGCGGTAGGCGCTTCGGCCGACTCCTCTTCGGTTTTCCTAGTAACCAGTAGTTTGTGATCCAAGAGCGACGTGATGGGTGGGGCAAAGCCGATTTGCCTAGGGAGAAGACAAGTAGCAACTCTCGTGCCTAATCCACTGACGAGAGAGGCTTTATGATTGAGAAAGGGGGAGATCACTGTAAGAGATGTTCCTCAGGGAAATTGCAGAGAGGCTCATACTAAAGTATGGCACCCCCGAGGTCTGGAAGTTGCACATACACGCCTCGATACGGGCCTACGAGGAAAAAAGAGGTGTGACTATCTTCTGTGTCTCCCGGTTGCGTAGGCTATTGCCATGAGGTAGCGCCTCAGATGGTGGGTTATTAGGAAGTTTCTCCGGACGTGTTCTCTGCCTGCGGCGCCCATCTTCTCCCTTATCTCCTTCTCCCTGAGGAGGAAGGTGACGTAGTGGGCGGCGACGCGGGGGGAGGTGGCGAGGAAGCCGGTGACTCCGTGTATTACCTGGATTTTAATGCCCCCCGCCCTTCCGCCTACCACCGGCTTGCTTTTCCACAACGCCTCCGAGACCGTGAGCCCGAAGCCCTCTCTTATAGACTTCTGCATCACCACAGTGGCGGCGCGTTGGAAGGCGTTGACCTCCACGTGGCTGTCAGGTGGTAGCATGAGGAGGTGTATGTCTGAGTCGCCGCCGGCGGCCTCCACAGTTTTCTTATAGACGGCCTCCCCCTCGGGGTCGTCGTGCGCGGGGCTACCCAGGTAGACCAGCTGGAGGTCGGGGACGTGGCGCTTGGCCAGCCTATACGCCTCCACGACGCCCAGGGGATCCTTTGCCCAGTCAAAGCGGGAGACTTGCAACAAGATTGGCCTCTCCGTGTCGACGTCGAATTTCGCCACTATGCGCTCCACCGTGGTTGGCGGCAGCTCCTTGTTTTTGGGGCTGAGGGGGTCTATCGAGGGGGGTATGAGGAGCTGGGGTATCTCCAGGTCGTCTCTGGCAAATTCGGGTATGTGGAATATGGCGAGGTCGTACATGGAGACGTACCGCTTGAGGAACGCCCAGACCTCGGGATGCGGCGTAGAGAGGTCTATGTGGCACCTCCAAATCCACTTTCCCCTCTTCCTGTACTTGATAAGGCCGGCTGGCTGGGGGTCGTGTATGAAAACCACGTCGTAGTCGAGATCCAGCTCATTGGCGTTTATCTCCTGCCACTTCTCGTATACGGAATACAGATGGCTCGGCACATCCCGCACCGTGCCCTGGAGGGCGTTGTGGAAAGTCTTAGTTGCGGTGAAGAACTCCGCGTCGCCCCGTATCACCTTCCAGTCAACCCTTAGCCCTAGTTCCCGCATTAGGGGCACCATCCTGTTTAGGATCTCCGCAACGCCGCCCCCGGCGGCGGTGGAGTTCACGTGTAGGATGGAGAGGTCTTGGAGCCGCTCCGCTAGCTTGACTATTGCGTCTATTTCATCCTCCCCCACGAATTGGGCGTATTTCTCAATCATAACAGCCACCGCCTCAGCGTCTTCAAGATGTCTCCCCTAAGCGCCTCCTCGCTGTTGTACATCAACGGGTCTATGCGGCTGAGGCTTTCCGCGACCTCCGCCAGGCCGAAGTTCTTCTCAAGCCACGTGGAGAAGTCGTTTCGGCCTGCCCCGTCGAGGACGCGCCTGGTGACGAAGTGGTATACTATAGACTCCCCCGGCACTACCTCTAACATGTCTAGAAACTCCCCCAAGGTGTTCGCAACGTAGTTTGTTTCAACTACCACGGGCTCCATGGCTACAAAGACGAACTCCGATCTGCCAGCCCTGTCATCGGCGTGTGGCTCTAGGATCTCCACTATCTCCCTCCTGATGTCTTCGATGGTGGCCGGCTCTGCGCCGGATATGTCGGACAACGCCGCGGCGAGCTCTTCATCCCCCACCTCTTCGCCTACCCAGTGGGCGAAGTCGTTGGTGTACTTAGGGGGTATCAAGTGCTTGGATCTTATAGTGTGGAACAGGTGGTGGAAAAGCGTGTTTTTATCCGCCGCCTTTATCCCCTCTAGGAGATCCCTCAAAGTCTTCGCCCTCCTCCGGCTGTAGAAAGATAGATAATACGCCGTGTAGAACTTAAATGGGATGCCCCTACCCGACGTGTCGAGCGACTTTGCGCCGAGCTTCACATAGCACATCTACTGTTGAGTATTTAACCACACCGGCTTTAGGCGTCTCCGAGGGCTATCCTTCGCGGACGTGGCCGGCGAAGGCTTCTAAACTTTTAAGAATCTGCATAGGTACATGTATGCTTGACTTGTGGAGCGCCGTGTTTTACATCGCCGTGGCTCTTCTAATCGCTGTTGTCGGGTATGTTTTAGGGAGGGCAATTCGCCATATTCTCGACAGCTTCTTCCGACGTACAGGCCTCAACGACTGGTTCAGAAGCTTCAACATAGGGCGCGCGCTGTTGCGCTCGGGCTACACTGCAGGGGAGTTCTTCGGCTCGGTAGCCGCCTGGGTGGTGTACATCGTGTTTTTCCTCCTCGCGCTTGCATACATAGCTCTGAACCTCGGCTATCAGGACAGCTACGCCCTTATACTCAGCATCTTGTACACCTACGTCTACGGTTTTGTGAAGTTCTTCATAATCTCCATCTTCGGCTTCATTTTGGTAGACGGCTTCGTCGAGTATATCTACAAAGGCGCGTTGTCGAAAAGCGAGGTAGTAGTCGGCGTGGTGGCCGAGTATGTGAGGATAATCCTTTACCTCGTGGTGATCACATTCGCGTTGGAGCAAGGCGGCATAAACGTCTCCACGCTTAGCTCCATGCTGACGCCGATTACTTGGGCCCTTGCCGCGGCTCTAGTCGCGGTGTTAGTAGCCGAGTCTGTAAAAAAGAAATGAACATCGCCGTAGTGGCGCCCCAGAGCTCCCACTGGGAGGACACATACCGCGCCGCCGCCGTCTTGGTAAAGGCGTTTCTAAAGCTTGGGCACAAGTCGTGGCTAATTACAAGCATCTTCCACGATGGAAGGCCGGCGGTCGACGTAGATGCCGTGGAGAAAAGCGAGGGTGGCTACGTGGTGGTGGAGGGGGACGTCTCCGGGGTTCCTGCTATCCGGGTAATCAGTGGCAGGTCCCTAGTCCCGCCGTCTGTGATATATCTGAGAAACTTCCCAAGGGTGCTCAACGCAATCGACGAGGCCTACGGCCTAGACGCTGTGGTGGTCGTATCAAGCTTCTGGAACGGGCCGGAGGACGTGGCGAGGTGGATTTCGATAAAGAAGTCCCTCCTCACCATCGGCGAGGTGTCTAAAAGGCCTTTTTTCGTATACGTGCCCGTACTAGGTGGAAGGGCGCCTTTGAAAAAACCTATGGAGGCCGCCTCTAGAGTTATGTGGTCGACTCTCTACCTCCCACAGGTTTTGCAACAAGTCGATGTTGTGGTGGCCGTCTCTAGCAACGAGTTCTACGACCTGCGCCAATACCGCGTTCCAGAAGATAAGATAGTTGAGTGCAGGGACTGGGTAGACCCCGACGTGGCCGAGCTAGCTGGGGGGCAACTGGAAAGGCCCAAGCAAGCGGAGGGATACGACTTCTACGTCTCTTACATTGGCCCTCTTGACGAAGACCGGAACATACGCGGCTTAATAAAAGTCGCGGAGAGAATCGCATCAATGGGAAACGGAGCACTAATAGTCGCGGGGGCGGGTGAGGCAGAGGAGAAATTTAGGCGGGAGGCAGAAGGCCGGAAGAACGTGATACTCATTAGAGAGCATGGTATTAGGACCATAGCTTCTATTATTAGATGGTCGCTGGCAGGCGTGGACTTAGCCTTTTACGAGCCGATGGGCATAAGGGCGCTGGAGTACTTATACTTTGGAGTGCCGTACGCCGCTCCCCCGACCTCAAACGCGGCTTACTTTATTACTAACGGCGTAGACGGCATACACCTAGAAAGCGCCAATGACATAGAAGGGTTTGTCAACTGGGTCTCAACATTATTGCGCGAGCCCGAGCTCAGAGACGAAATGAGCCTCAAGGCAAGGAAAAAGGCAACCGAGCGAACTGCCGTTAAGCTGGCGGAGACTTTACTAATGCGGCTGGCGTCATGATATAAGTCTCCTAAGAAGCTCTCTCACCTTCCTGTACGACGGTGCCATGAACTTAGCCGCCGTTTCGCCCCTTCCGACCTTCACGCTGAAGGCGGCCGGCACGCTTTTGAACATCTCCTCGTCTGTGTAGTCGTCTCCTGCAATGAGGACGAAGTCGGGGGCCAGCTTCTCGTATAGGAGCTTGGCCGCCGCCCCCTTGCTCACCCCGGCGGCCCTCACCTCCACCACCTTCACGCCGCGCAAGATGTTTGCAGGAGTGCCGGCGAGGAGACCGGAGAGGGCCTCAACTAGGCGATTCGCAGCTGCCTCGCCTACTTCAGCCTCGGCGTTTCTATAATGCCACGCTATGGAGACCTCCTTCTCCTCTACGTAGGTGCCGGGAGTGAGAGCCGTGAAATCCTCCATTAACTTCCTAACGGCGGGCTTCCAGCTTAGGTCAAAGGGAAACAGCTGTGTCCAGCCCCCGCCTGGCTCTTTTATAAAAGCTCCGTGCTCTGCGACTAGGTAGATATTGAGGTCGCCGAGCCACGCCTCAAGGAAGTCCCTAGGCCTTCCACTGATAACCGCGACACCGGTGTTGGGGATGTTCGCCAAGTCTCTCAGCATCTGTTTCAGCTCTGCGTCGGGCACGGCTTGGTACGCGTATGGGTAGTGCGGAACGAGCGTGCCGTCATAGTCGAGTATGAGAAGCCTCTTTCGTGAGTTGCGGAAGGCCGACGCGATCTCTTCAGCCGCCTCCCCGTCCAGTATCCTAGCAGGCGTGGCGGCTGACATCAAGTTGTCATTATACGCCAACGCTAAGGCGTGGATGAAGTCCACCCCCCACTTCACCACGTTGTGTTGCCTAATCCTCTCCTGCATCGACTTAATGCGCCGGCACTGCTCCTCCGGATCCATGCCGAGCGCCCTCTCGATGGCGTTTACAATTCCACTCTCGTCGTTGGGATTAACCACTAGGGCCTGGACTAGCTCGTGGGCCGCGCCGGCCGTCTCAGAAAGTATGAGGACGCCTCTGCAATCCCTTCTAGAAGCCACGTATTCCTTCGCCACGAGGTTCATCCCGTCTTTTAGAGGCGTGATAAGCGCCACGTCGGCGATGTTGTACAAAGCCAGGAGCGTCGGGGTTGGGATGAAGCGGGAGATGTACACAATGGGCACCCAGTCCACCTCGCCCAGCTCCCCGTTTATCCGCCCCACCTCCCTCTCGATCTCCCTCTTCATCGCCTCGTACTGCGGCACCCCAGTCCTAGACGGCACCACCACGAGGATAAACGTGGCCCTGCCCCTCCACTCCGGCCGCTCTTTTAGAAAACGCTCCCATGCATGTATACGGTTGATTACGCCCTTGGTGTAGTCCAGCCTGTCTATTGAAAAGACGATTTTCAGCCCCCTCAGCCTCTGCCTCAGCTCCTCGATCTGCCTCTCCACCTCCGGCACCTCCGACGAGTTGTGGAAGAAGTCGAAGTCTATGCTTATGGGGAAGGCCCCCACGCGAATCTTACGGCGGCCTGCGTAGACCATACCCGCCTCAGTCCTGTAGCCCAAGAACTTGGAAACCGAGCGGAGGAAGTTATTAACGTACTCGTGGATGTGGAACCCGACTAGGTCCGCGCCGAGGAGCCCATCCAGCAGGGCGGTCCTCCAGGGCGGGGGCATCAGCTGGTACACCTCGGCGGGTGGGAAGGGGATGTGCAGGAAGAAGCCCACGGCCAGCTCAGGGGCTTGCTCTCTTAACATCCCCGGTACCAGCATGAGGTGGTAGTCGTGAACCCAGACGAAGTCTCCTGGACGCGCCACGGCGGACACAGCCTCTGCGTACTTATGATTAACCTGGAGATAGGACTCCCAAAACTTAGCCTCAAAGACCGTATACACCGTGAAGCTGTGGAACAGCGGCCAAAGCGTCGAGTTGCAAAAACCCTCATAAAACAGCTGGAGCTCCTCGCCGGTCAGGGGCACTGTTAACAGCCCCATCTCCCTCAACTTTGCCTTGACCTCTTCCGTCTCATGCTCCGCCTTGAGCCCTGACCAACCCACCCACACCACCTCGTCGAAGCCGAGCGTCTTCCCACTCTCCGTGGCCGCCAAAAACGACTTAATCGCGGTGGCCAGGCCGCCCACCGCCTCCCTAATCTCCACAGATCCGCCGCGGACAGAGACGGTTACCGGCAGGCGGTTGGACACGATTACAAGCTTAGCCACATCAATCCGGTGTGGCTAGAATAAATTTGTTAGGATGCCTCACCTTTTTATACCGATGCGTCGCGGCGGTTTATGAAGACGAGGCTCTGGGCGGCGACCGTCGTGAAGGTTGCTGTCGTCGTGGCGGCGAGCGTTGTTGCGTACTACTCAATGAAGTTTCTCAACGCGGTGTTCAATCTCGGCCTTACCCAAGAGGCGTACGGCTTCGCCGCCGCCTTCATAGCCACCGCGGCGGGGGTCATAGTGTCGAATATCGTTGGCAACGCCCTGATTGTCCACCTGAGGCCGGCCCTCAAGGAGAAGGCGTTCTCCGTTGGCAACGTGGTAAAGTTACTCGGCTTCTTCTTCTCGATCATCATAGCATTCACCATTGCGAAGATAGGCGCTGAGGTGGCGGTGCTCGGAGGCACCGTCACGGGGCTTGTGCTGGGCCTCGCGTTGCAACAAGTTCTTGGCAACCTATTTGCCGGCCTCATCATCTTAGCCACCAGGTTCATAACAGTAGGCGACGTGGTGAGGATAACCTCAACAGGCCTCCCCTACCAGTGGGCAATGCTACCCGCGTATAAGTGGTTCTCTCCCGACTACGTCGTGCCCGGGTACAAGGGGCGCGTCGTGGAGATTGGGCTGTTCTACACCACGATCATCCTCGACATGGGCCAGGAGATGCGCATACCCAACTCCATCGTCCTAAGCTCGGGGGTCGTGGACTACACGCCCCAGTGGAGCGAGCGCAACATCGTCATGATACGGCTAGAATTACCCCTCTCGATAATCGATTTCGACAATTTGGAGAAGGAAATAACAGAGGTTCTCGGCGGGTTGAAAGTCTTGGCAGTAGACTACACAGAACAGAGCGATAAGGACTACGTGATCCTGAGGATAAAAATAGAGGTTCCCGAAGGCGTCGACTGGCGCGCCGCTAAGAGCGAAGCTCTTAAAAGGCTGTTGAAATACCGCGACGCCAAAATCCATGAGAAGTTCTACAGATATGCCTGCCTCACCCGAGGCATTCTCTGCGACAAATACGCCGCCGAGATGGTAAAATCTGCCAACAGCTGAAAGGGCCCAGGCCCACCCCCGCCTCCCTCAAGCTAGCCGAGGCTGGCTAGTTTGCTCGGACACGGCGAAGCCTTTTGGGGCTTAGCTTCTAGTTGAGAGTTGCTGTCAGATTTCCAGCACGTCGCGATCTCTGTCCTCTTTGGCGGAGCTCTCTCTTCTCTTGAAACCTATGGCGATGCCTCCGCCGACAGCCACCGCGGCTGCTGCGATTTTGATAAAGCTAGGTTGCGTGAGCGTCGGTACACGTACAGTGGGCTGTAGTCTTGTGAGGTATTTGACTCCGTTAATTTCTACCGCTATTGGGTCGGCCAGCGGAAGTATGCGCGCCGTCCCTCCCTGTCCCCTAAACCTTAGCCCCCCTACGTATACGTAGAAGCTGTCTATGGGGGAGCCCAACACATCTTCGACCCTCACCTCCACGAACAGGCGGGAGACGTTGATGGCAACTAGAGGAGATGCCTTCACGCGGTATTCTTGCACAAAGGTGCCGTTGTAGTATACCTTCACCGTGATGTTTTCGCCTAGTCTAGCCACCTCCGGCGTCGCGGTGGCGTTGAAGCCGGGGTAGTCTAGCACCACTCTAGGCTTTACCAAGTCGGTGTAGGTCTCTAATACGCCCGAGGAGGACGCCGCGGGGTATCTGTAAAGCGTGTCGCCCGCCTTCACGTAGAGGTAGTACGTAGCCCCCTCTACGATGCACATGGCCACTGGAGATCCGTCTTCTGTGGTTACCATGTACACAGGCAGGGGCTTGCCGTCGGCGGTCTTGGCCTCAGCGCCGCTGAGCCTCCAAGTCCTCACCACAGAGGGGAGCAGGTACATCTGCAGTGTGTATTCTTCTCCAGTGTCTAGCTTCACCAGCACCTGGTACGGCCTCTCCAGGGGGTTAGACACCGTGGCCGTGCCGTTGCACTCCCCCGCCACGGGGATTCTTACTTGCTCCACCACCACCCTCGGCTTGCCCACCGCCGCTGTTTGGTTGGGGGAGAACCACAGGACGAAGTCGGGTGTCCAAGGCTTGACCCCGTCTACGCGGACGCCCAACGCTGGGACCACCAAGTAGTAATCCGGCTTGTCTTCGCTTAGGCTGAAGTAGGTGATATTCGCAATGCCGTAGGCAGATATCTTCGCGTAACTGTACACGACGTACTCCTCCACGTAGACGCCCATCACAACCTGCGACGAGATCTTGTAGTAGAAGCGTCCATCTACCTGCGGCTGGGTGAAAGACTTTACCTTGACTATCGCCGTCCCGTTGATCTCTAGAGGCACTCCCTGGTAGATCAACAACGTGTCTGTGCCTTTCACGGAAATCGGCACAGCCGGCCCTATTGATCTCCACCTATCTATTTTAACGGATATGAAGTCGCCGCAGATCTGCCCCTTTACGTATTTGGGCGTTGGATACGGGTCGAGCCCAGGTAGCGCCAACGCCCCGGTGGTGCTCACGGCGTATACAGACGCGATTCCCCAAGGCGATAGGGGGTCTACATATGCAGAGAAGTTTGCACAGCCGCTGAGTGGGGCTGTGTAGATAAAGGGTACCGCAGTTATGGGGACGTACAGAACAGTGGCGTTGATCAGAAGAGTCAGAAGGCCCAACATGTAGCTATCCGCCTACAGTCTTTAAAAGGTAGTAGTGATTTTAAACTCCTAACTCTTAAATAGTCCTCTATCAAATACGCCGTGAAGTGGTCTCTTTACGCTATTCTGTACCTCATAGGAGTGCTCACGATGGGGCTACTGCTAGTCGGAGTAGAGCAGGTAATCGCCGCAGCCTTGGACTTGGTGTTCCTAGTCATCGCAATTGTCCTTTTTAGGGTGGCGGCAAAGGACGTCTCAGCAGCCTTGGACATCGCGGCTGACGACAAAGAGCGGGTTGAACTGAGAATGGTACAAGCACTCCTAATATCTACCTTCGTAATATCAGCTACAGTCCTCGCCTACGGGTTCTTAAAAGCCCTCTTCCCATTTATTCCTTAACTCCCCCGGAGCCATACTCGTCTATGACCTCGGCGTAACCAGTAGCTCCTAGCCGACGCCCTTTTACCTAGCTAGGGCGAAAAGGTCGCTTTTACGACGCCTCCTTTCACCTTATCTATTCGTCACATAGAAGCGCGGCCGCCCTCGCGCCGCCGTCTAAAATCACAACAACTTCGCCATCTTTTTCACCCCCGCATTAAGTAGAACTTTTTCTTCCGCCTTCGTCATAATCAACCTCCACCTCGACAGCTCGGCCTCTAGCCGGCCCTTCTTCTCCACACCGCACAGGCGCCTCTCGCCATAGCCCCTCTCCTTGTCCTCAGCCACGCCTTTCATTGGGTCTACGGTCTCTGCCTCCCGTGCCAGCTTGAGGTACTCCTCAACTACATCGTAGGATCCCCTTGCTTTGGCGGTCTGCTCCAGCTTGCAAGAGCCTTCTTTGCCTATTCCCTTTTTCAGCCGCTTCCCGCGCCCTCTTTGTCCGGCGCGCCTTCTAGCCTCTTCTTGCACTCGTCGAGCTGCGCCTTCAGTTGGGCCACCATCGCCTCTCTGAGTAGTAGACTTCTGTAAAATGCCAACGTCTCCCTCTCCTGTTCCAGCAACCTCTTTTCCCACTCGTTGAGCCTCTGCTCCTCTTCTATTAGCCTCTTGGCGAAGCGGCCGAGGTTGTCCAGGAGCTCTACCTCCTTGGCCCTTACCGCCTCTTCCAGCTTTTTCAACTCCTCCTGCTTCTTGGCCACGGCGTCTTCGAACATCTTGTACTTAGCCACGAGCTCCTCCAGCTCCTGTTTCTTTTTCTCCAGCGAGGCTTGGACCTCCGCTAGCTCCTTCTCCTTCTTCGCCAAGTCGGCAAGCCTCTTCTCAACCTCCGCGGCCTGGGAGAGGAGGGCCTTGGCCCGCTCTTCCTGCTCCGCCAACTGCCTCTGCCTAACCGCCAGCTCTTGCTCCAGCTTCTTAAGCTCGAACTCCTTCCGCAGAAGCTCCTCCCTCTGTTGCCTCAGCTGGGCGTCGCGCTCCTCCAGCTCCCGCAGACGCGACGCCAGGAGCGACAGCGCCTTCTTCGCCTCCTCCATAGAGCTCTTGGTGGGCTCGGACAGCTCGGCAACTTTCTTGGCGTTCTCCATCAAGAGGGCTAGCTCTCCCTCCCTCTTCCTCAAGGCCTCCTCCCTCGTCTTGAGCTCTGCCTCCTTGTAGGCCAACTGCCTGATCTTAGCCTCGTAGTCCTGCATCTTGGCGTTGAAGTCCTTTATCATCTCCAGCATAGCAGAGGCCACTGCCCGAATTTGGTCGCTCTGCGCCTTGATGGCGTTTAGCTGCTCGGCGAGGCTCTCAACCCTACCAGCCACTGCGTCTAGCTTTTCCGCCACCGATATGAACTGGTTCGTCGCATCTGTGACGAGCTTCGCCGAGGCAGACAGGCGGTCGGCAACGGCGGACAGCTCGGCCAGCTTGTCAGCAGACGCGTTGATCTGGGCCACCGCGCGGTTGAGCTGTGCCGTGGCCTCGACGAGGTCTTTAGACAGCCGGCTCAGGAGAGAGCCCAGGCCTTCCACCGACTTTTTTAAGTCCAGGGAGTTGGCCTTGACCTCGGCGACTATTTCATTCCTGATGTCTTCGATGCGCGTCGATATGGTGCTGACATCCGCCGAGAGTTTAGTCAAGACCTCATCTACCTTCTTCCCGGCATCTTCTCTTCTAAACACAAGAGCTGTTTTGTAAGATGGTATATATACGCTTCGCCTAATGCCTAGCGTTTAGCTGGGGCCTCTTGCAGAGCCATCAACTTCTCCAACAAGGCAAGGCAAGTCTCGTCCCTCTTGGCCCGCTCTTCGGCGGCCAGCGACTTGATAAGACTTGCCTGCTCAGCCACGGCCTGGGCCACGGCCTCCAGCTTCTCCGCCGCCTCCCGCAGAGCCCTCGCCGCGGCGTCTGCATTCGCCGGCGCGCTGGGCTGAAGCTCATAAAGCCTCTTGTACAACTCAGCCACGTCTCTCTGCAACTTCGCCACCTCCCTCCTCAGCTCCCTCAGCTCGGCCAAAATCTCTACCACATACTCCGGATACTCCTCCGCCATGAAACCAAGAGCGGTGTATAATTTATAACTAACGCCCAGTCGGCGCCTTATGGGATTCGTGTCGAAAAAGGCCGTCGTCCAAGCCCGCTACGTCTCGCCCGACGCCTACATATACGGCCCCACACACATCGGAAGCGGTAGCTACGTAGACGCGGCCGTAATTGGGTACCCCACTCGCCAGAAGATACTAAAGGGCAACGGCCCGCTGGACGAGCTGAGCGACGGCGCGAAGATTGGCGAGTTAGTGATTATTAGAAGCGGCGTGGTTATTTACGAAAACGCGGAGATCGGCGACGGCTGCGAGTTCGGCCACAACGTCCTAGTGAGGGAGCTAGCGAAAATCGGGCGTGGAGTGAGGATAGGCACCAACGCAATTGTAGAACGCGACGTGAAAATCGGAGACAGGGCCTGGATCCAGTCCATGGTCTACATACCAAACGGCACGGTGATAGAGGAGGACGTCTTCATTGGCCCAAATGCAGTTATCACCAACGACAAGTACCCACCCAGCAAGAGGCTCGCCCCCGTAGTGATAAGGAGGGGCGCGGTAATAGGGGCGAACGCCACACTCGTGGCGGGGGTCGAAATCGGGGAAGGCGCAGTGGTGGCGGCGGGTGCGGTGGTCACCAGAGACGTACCCCCCGGCGCCGTAGTCGCCGGGGTCCCCGCCCGGGTAATCGGAAAAGCTGAGGATTACCTGAAAAAACGGGCTATTTACGAGACTAGCGGCTGATAATATAGCCTACGGGGAGATCTACGACACATCCATCACTGATTTTTACCTGGCCGCTGATTGCGTAGAGATCTACATACTCTACTACGTTGTACCCATTGCCGCGAAGGGCTCCTAAATTTTCATAATCGACTTTAAGCTCCACCCCTGCGAACTGCTTAAAATCGGCGCTGATTGACAGTGGTATGAGCACCAACCAGCCATACTTCTTGACAAAATCTAATCCTTTCAGAAGCGTCGCGGCGCCAACTGCTATTACGCCTACTGGGGAGTCTACCTGTAGCGACAGGGAAGAGCACTGGGAGTTCACGTATTTGGTAAGTTCATCTCCTAGCTTTATTACCTTGCGATTATATACAGTGGAGGGCTCAGCAGATATTGTCCTAATTAGCTTGTAATATTTTCTCAACTCTAGCAACGTGATTAATGTATTACTGTCAACAGCTCCTATAAATAACAGTGTTTTTCCAGCTGAATCCTTTTTTATGTAGTGCACATGAGTCTTATACATCACCTTGCCGGTCCGCGAAGAGCCCACCACCCTCCCGCCGTCGCGGCACACTTGCCACTCGTCATAGCGGTCAACAGTGAGCTTTCCATAAACACCCACCCAGTAGGCTTTCTCTGGCAACACCGATGGGTAATCCCATATTTTTGTCGTGTTGTCCTTGATATCCCACTGGCCTGTGATGAGGTCAGATATCTTAATGTCGACATCCCCTATTTGATACCCTAATGCCAGCGCCCCGGATATGTAGAGGCGCGACCCTATCGTAATCTCGTAGTTTAATCCCACTTCTCCTGAGTATGAGTACTGGTTGTGTAGGAATAGTATGGGTATCCTCCCTCCTAGGTCTTTTTCTGTGTCTAACACTGTAAAGTTGTAGCGCCACTCGAGGTGCAGTCCAGGCCGAAGTTGGCGAAGTTATAGCTGGCGGGTCTCCTTCCCTCTGTAGGCCGCTTTGAAGTAATTACCTGCGCCTTGACGACGTAGGTGGTGTTTCTCTTGGCCAGCTTGTGGGGGTTGTAGTTTACAAATGCGAAGCCCCAATACTCGTCGCCGTACCATATGTGTACGTGGATGGAGGGCTCTACGCCGGTGGTGTTGCCCAGGTGGTGAACCCAGTCGTCGAGGACTTGGCCGAATTTCCCGCTTAGCTTAACCACGACGGTGTTGCCTCTCACCTCGGCGTCGTCTAGCCAAACCTCGCCCACGGTGGGCCCCACAGCGGATAGCTGAACGCTCCTCATGGGCGGCTTCCCCATCTCGCTGGCGGGCGGCAAGATGACGATAACTGCGGGTTCTCTGCTCGGCTCGTACCTGCCGAAATACGGCTGGACAACCAGCCTATATTTCAACGAGTCCTCCTTCACCACGTCCACGTACACGCCCAGCGGGGTTTGGTAGCTGGGCTTCAACACGACGTACAACGCCGCGGCGGCGGCCAGCGCCAGCCCGATTACTATCCCCCGCAACAGCATGCCACTCCGCAGAATTTCCTATTTTTTCAGTTAGTCTTTGATCGTAAATCTTTTAATTTTTTGGCTAAGTCGTGTTGGGGTTTTTCGCCGTTGATCTCAATGCTTAGCGGCTATTCGTAGTGGTAGATGTGCCGCGGTTGCCCGTCTTCCCGCTTCTGTGAGCAACGGCGGCGTAGAAAAGCGCCCCCGCCGCCGCCCATACGCCTATTATCCAGAGGTATGGGTATTTTTCGAGTATTGTCAAGGCTAGCCCAACAGTCACCATGACTATGGCTAGTAGAGCTGATAGGGGGATTCCCCTGATCAGTGGTGTTTTAAATGCGCCGTATAGCGTCCCGCTTCTGGCAGCCTTCGCTAAGGCCAGCGCGACGAGCATGTAGTTGGTGAGGGAACCCACGGCGTAGATGGACAATATGAGGTCCACCTCCCCCGGCGCAATAAACAGTAGCGACACCAAATACGCCAAGGCAAGGGAAGAGTGGGGTGTTCTAAACTTCTTGTGGAGCTTCTTGAAAAAGGAGGGCATGAGCCCCTCGTCGGAGAGTATGTATGTCAGTCTCGTAAACGAGGTGTAGCCCGCCAGGGCTGCCACGGTCATTACCAGTACTATGCTCGCCGAGACAAGGTACTGAAGCGCGTGGTTGACCTTCTGTGCGAGGTACACGGGCGCTAGGGCTGGGTCTTGCAGATCCCCCGGCGCCAAGGCGCTCATGGCCGCGGCGGTTAGGCCGAGACCTATGAAGACTCCCATGCCGATTACCAATAGAGTTGCCTTCGGCACCTGTACGAGGGGCTCCCTGGCCTCCCCGGCGAGCTGGCCTATGGCATCCACGCCGGTGTAGCCCCGCGACGCGAGGGAAAACGCGAAGAAGAGGTTGGCCGCCACGACGCCGTCCCAGTTGAAGCTTGGCGGCGCCGCGGGGTAGGTGGCCAGTGCCACGACTATGACAGTGGCCATAATCACCACGTCGAAAACCGCCACCGCCTTGGCGAAATTAGCCGACTCCCTAATGCCAATGAGGGAGAGAGCGAAGAGAGCTGTCGAAATGGCTGCCGCGACTACGGCCTCGCTTGTCCCCACGCCCCAGATCTTGTGCAACACCTTGGCCGCGTCTATTGTCCCGTAGCTTATCATAATGATTTGGTCAAAGGCCAGCAACCAGACTGAGAGATAGGCAATTGTCTTTCCGAATGAGTACTTGACGTAGAGATAAGATCCTCCTGCTTCGGGAAACCTTGACCCCATTTCGCCGTATGACAACGCTATGGCCGCCATAAGCGCTATGCTGTACGCTACGGCAAAGAACCCGTACTGACCCCCGGAGAGAAGTAAAAACCCAAGAACGAAGTAGAAGGTTGATTGGATGTCTGAGTAAATTAGGGCAAACATCTCGAACACCCCCAGCTTCCGGCGCAACCAGTCGCGGTGGACAGCCACGGCCCTATTAACCCCCCTACATAAATCTTAGATCATCACACACGGAGCATCTCCTGTGCAAAGACGTGTTTCTTAGGCGAGCTCCTCGGCAAGTGCCACGACTAGCTCCACGGCGTGTTTTAGGTCGTCTTTGTGCGCCATCTCCACCGGCGAGTGGGAGTACTTGGTCAATATGCCGATGGCCACGGCTGGGATCCCGGCGGCGAAGAAGGCACCTGCGTCTGTGCCGCCGCCCCCTGAGCCTATCTGTATGGGTATGCCCCGCCTCTTCGCGACCTCAAGCACCTTCTTGGCCAACTTGTTGTTGTAGGCGCCGTAGTTGTCGAATAGGCGGAGGACTGGACCGTTTCCCGGCTTCACCCCGCCGGTCCAGTTGGGGTGGCAACAGGCCATCGTGTCAACAACCACCACGTAACTGACGTCGAGGCGTCTTGACAGCGCGCGGGCTCCCATGAGTCCCACCTCCTCCTGCACGGTCCAGACGTAGGTCGCGGCGGCTCTCCTGTACGCCTCGAGCAACACCCAGCAACCGGCCCTGTCGTCCAGCGCCGTGGCGGAGACGAATTTCCCCATGTTGGAGTACCGCCTGGAAAACGCCGCGGGGGTCATCGGCCCTATGCCCATGGACTCGGCCTCTTGCCTGCTCGCCGCGCCGATGTCTATGTAGAGGTCCTGCCACGACACCTGTTGTTGCTGTTGCTGGAAGTGGGGCGGGGCAACCCCGATGACCCCCTCGACCTTAAACCCGTCGCCGTAGAGCACCACAGAGGATCCTGGCAGGATCCTGTCGTCCACGCCGCCGACTTTGCGGAATTTGAGCCTGCCGTCCTCTTCTATGCTTGTGACGAGAAGCCCAACCTCGTCCATGTGGGCGACGAACGCCACCTTCGACTTGCCGGTTTTTGTCAATACGTTCCCAAACTCGTCCACTTCTCCGTCCTTAACTGCTCCGAGGATGAGGCGCCTGACCTCCTCCTCGAAGCCCGACACCCCCAGAGCCCTTGTCAAAGACTCTAACTCCATACCCGGTTGATTAGACTATAATTTATTTACTTCATGTTATGTAGCTATGCCCTACCACATTAGGGCTGGGGAGGGGGACGTCGCGCCTGTGGTCATCGGCGTGGGGGATCCAGCTAGGGCAAAGCTATTCGCGTCTCTACTCGACGGGGCGAGGCAGGTGAACGAGCATAGATATCCTGTATACACGGGGTATTTCAGAGGCAGGCCGATAACGGTGGCGGCCCACGGGATAGGGGGACCCTCGGCGGCGATAGCAATAGAGGAGTTAAGGATGCTCGGGATGGAGGTTTTCATCCGCATCGGCACCGCAGGTTCTTTCGGCGACTTGGAGGTGGGCGACGTGGTGGTGGCCGCCGCAGCG
>FPIC01039622.1_pt1 | contig 17897 bp, 18 predicted proteins | sample 1504481 | NCBI WGS metagenome assembly FPIC01 (sample SAMEA4475357, study PRJEB15587) | soil metagenome | biome: Soil; feature: Field | place: India | collected 2015-03-11 | depth 0 m
TATGGTGGTTATCATGTGCATGCCCGTTTCCGTCTGCCACCACGTATCCACTATCACGCACTTTTCTCTTCCTATGTGCTTGTAATACCAGTGCCAGGCTTCAGGGTTTATGGGCTCACCCACAGAGCCAAGTATCCTTAAAGAAGACATATCGTATTTGGCAGGCCACTGCTCTCCATACCTCATGAACATCCTTATGGCGGTGGGTGCTGTGTAGAAGACATTTACCCTATACTTTTCCACATAGCTCCACCACCTTCCGGGGTCTGGATAGTCCGGTGCTCCCTCCGTTATCACAGAAGTAGCTCCACAAGCAAGAGGTCCATACACGATGTAGCTGTGCCCTGTAATCCAGCCTATGTCCGCAGTGCACCAGTATATGTCATCTTCGTGAAGGTCAAAGGTTATCTTTGTGGTAAAGTATGTGCCCACCATGTAGCCACCGGTGGTATGAAGCACTCCTTTGGGTTTTCCTGTTGTGCCGGACGTATAGAGTATAAAGAGGGGGTCTTCCGCATCCATATGCACAGGCTCGCACTCGGGTGAGCTGTTTTTCACAAGTTCGTCAAAGCTTACAAAAAGACCCTCTGAGCCATTTAGCACATCTTTATCCCTGTCCCAGACTATCACCTTTTCTACAAAGCCAAGTCCATCAATAGCTCTTTGGGCTGTTGCGAAAAGGTCTATTTTTTTACCCCTTCTTTTCGTATAGCTGGCGGTTATTAAAACCTTTGCCTTTGCATCTTCAATCCTGAGCCTAAGAGCCCCTTCGCTAAAGCCTGCAAAAACCACGCTGTGTATAGCACCTATACGGGCGCAGGCAAGCATACAAGCTATGGCTTCTATGGTGTTGGGCATGTATATGGAAACCCTGTCTCCCTTCTTTACACCCAAAGACTTAAGACCGTTGGCTATGCGGTTGACAAGCTCTAAAAGCTCTCCATAGGTTATCTTCTTTTCCCTGTTGTCTTCATCCACAAAGATGTAAGCCACTTTATTGCGTTTGCCGTTTGCCACATGCCTGTCAAGGCAGTTATAAGTTATGTTGGTCCTTCCACCTAAAAACCACTTGGCATAGGGATAGTTCCACTCAAGCACCTTGTCCCACTTTTTAAACCAGTGAAGCTCTTCTGCCACCTTTGCCCAGAAGGCTTCCCTGTCTTTGATGGATTCCTGATAGAGGCTCTCATAGTCCTTTACCCAGGCCCTCTCCACTATAGGGACTGGTGGGTGGTACTTCTCTTCCACCTTAAGGTGAACTTCTTCCCTGACCTCCATGTTAAAACCTCCTTTAAGGTTGTTATAAAAAAGTATAACCCAATTCTATTGGTAGGAAAATTTGTTTAAAAATATATGATGTTTGTTATAGATTTTTGTTTTCTTGACAAAAAGATAAGACTTTTATCATGTAATTTGGGAGTGGAGTGATTTGCTTTAAGGAGGTTGCTTTGACAAAAACATAAGATTTTTATCATATGATTTTGAAAAAGACCCGACTATCTGTGATAAATATATGCTTAAAATCTTATAATCTTGACAATATTCAAGGCTTTTTATAAAATAGACCAAAACCTTAAAGGAGGTGTTTCATGAAGGAAATGCTCGAATCAAGAGAGTTTAAGGAGCTTGCATCAAAGAGGAATAAGATTGTCACGGTCTTAACCTTAATTCAACTAATCATGTATTTTGGCTTCATATTGGTTTTGGCTTTTAAAAAGGATATACTTAGTCAAAAGTTAAGCGAAGGAATAACAGTGGGCATTCCTGTAGGCATTGCGGTGATAGTTATATCTTGGCTTCTTACAGGAGTTTATGTATATTGGGCCAATACGTACTACGACCGTGCGGTTGAAGAAATTAAAAATAAGCTTAGGAGGTAAGCCATGCTACAAACAAGTCTTGGACAACCAAATCCAGTAGCTATAGCCTTTTTCTTCCTCTTCGTTGCCATAACCCTTGGGATAACTTACTGGGCTGCGAAGAGAACAAGGACAACAAGCGAGTTTTACGCAGCAGGAAGAAGTATATCTGGCTTCCAGAACGGACTTGCAATAGCAGGAGACTACATGAGTGCTGCCTCGTTTCTTGGGATAGCCGGGCTTGTAGCCCTAAAAGGTTATGATGGACTCATATACTCCATAGGCTTTTTGGTGGGGTGGCCCATAGTTATGTTCCTGATTGCTGAACCTCTTAGAAACTTGGGTAAGTATACCTTTGCGGATGTGGTTGCCTACAGACTATCTCAAAAACCTATAAGAGTATCAGCTTCTTTGGGCGCCTTATCTACTGTTATTCTTTACCTTATCGCCCAGATGGTAGGTTCTGGCAACCTTATAAAGCTCCTTTTTGGAATACCTTATGAATGGTCTGTAGTTATAGTAGGTACTATCATGATAGCTTACGTGCTCTTTGGTGGTATGCTGGCTACCACATGGGTGCAAATCATAAAAGCGGTATTGCTGTTGGGTGGTGCTACTATCCTTGCCCTTCTTACTCTTTCTTATTTTGGTTTTAATCCTGTATCGCTTTTTTCAAACGTAGCACAAAAGTATGGAGATAAAATGCTCATGCCTGGCGGACTTGTGGCCAATCCTTGGGATGCAGTATCCCTGGGTCTTGCCCTGATGTTTGGAACCGCAGGACTGCCTCATATACTCATGAGGTTCTATACTGTTCCAGATGCAAAAGAGGCAAGGAAGTCTGTATTTTATGCAACAGGCTTTATAGGATACTTTTATATACTAACCTTCATAATAGGGTTTGGAGCTGCTGCGCTGGCAGGGCAGGAAATTATATCCAAGATAGATAAGGGGGGGAATATGGCAGCTCCCTTGCTTGCGGAGGCTGTTGGTGGTACCGTATTCTTAGGATTTATTGCAGCGGTTGCTTTTGCAACCATACTTGCGGTAGTTGCAGGTCTTACCTTAGCTGGTGCTTCTACCCTTTCTCATGACATATATGCAAACGTGGTTAGAGGCGGGCATTCTTCAGAAGAAGAAGAAGTAAAAGTTGCTAAATTAGCCACCTTAATACTCGGTGTGCTTGCTATCGTGCTTGGCATTCTCTTTAAGGGACAAAATGTAGCCTTCATGGTGGGTCTTGCCTTCGCAATAGCAGCAAGTGCTAACTTTCCACCTTTGGTTATGTCCATTTTCTGGAAAAAATTCACTACAGCGGGGGCGGTAGCAAGCATACTTACCGGCACCTTCTTAGCGGTAGTCCTTATCATTCTTAGCCCAACAGTGTGGGTAGACTTGTTAAAGAATACAACCGCCATATTCCCCCTAAAGAACCCTGCATTGGTTTCCATGACTGCCTCCTTCTTAGTAGGCATCCTGGTTTCACTGCTAACGAAGGAAGAGAGCGCGGAGAAAAAGTATGAAGAGGAAAAGATTAGAACCTACTTGGGAGTAGGTGCAGAATAAGAAGGTCCCTCACGGGGGGTTTTTCCTTGTAATATTTTTTTTACGCATGCTTGATGCGGAAAGGTTTTTGCTTGAAACGGAGCCTTTTAAAGACTTAAACAAAGAGGAGATAAGAAGGCTTGCCCATAACCTTATGGTAGAAGTCTTTAAAAAAGGAGAGCTTCTCTTTGAAGAAGGGTCAAAGCCTTTAGAATTTCTCTACCTTTTAAGGAGCGGTGCGGTAGTCTTAAAAAGGCAGGGTATGGACATAGAGTATCTGCATGAAGGTGAAAGCTTTGGCTATGTGTCTCTGATGACCTCAGAGCCACCCACTTCTACAGCGATGGCTTTAGAAGACAGTGTAGTGTTCCTTATAAACAAAAAGCTTTTTAACGACCTTCTCTCAAGATATGAAGGCTTTAGAGAATACTTCACGAGAAAGCTGACAAAGAGGCTTGTAAGCATAAGGAGAAAACCGGTATCTTCCGTCGATAGACGGATGGAAATAAGGCTTGAAGATATGAACCTTAAAGCCCCTGTAGTACTTGATGGAAGCCTTTATGTTTCAGACGCCATAAAGGAGCTTGTTTTAAAAGACCTAACCCACGTGCTTGTAAAGCTTCCTCAGGGTTTTGGTATGCTTACAGAAAGGGATATTCTCAAAAAGGTGCTGGCAAAGGGGCTCAGTCCTCAGGAGGTCAGGCTTGAAGAGGTGGCAACCTTTCCTCTCATATACCTTGAGGGCGACAAAACCCTGTACGATGCCATGCTTCTTATGGCAAGGCACGGCATAAGGAAGCTGGTGGTGTTTAAAGAGGGAAAACCCTCTGGAGTACTTGAAGACAGGGACATAATAGCCTATGAAAGCAGGAACGCAGTCCTTCTTATAAAAGAGATTGACAGGGCAAAGAGCGTGGAGGAGCTTGGCTACCTTTACAGCCTTGTCAAGGAGCATATTTTAGAGCTTGTCTTTGAAGGTACAGACCCAGAAAGGCTTGGAGAATACATATCAGAGCTGAACGACAGGTTTATGAAGAGGGCTGTCTTTTTGACACTTTTAAGGCTTGGAGAGGAACCTCTTGTGCCTTTCAGCATAATGGTGCTTGGAAGCGAGGGCAGAAAAGAACAGAGCCTGAAGACAGACCAGGATAATGCCCTCATGTATGCAGACTACCCCATGCTTGATTTTGAACCAAGGGAATACTTTGAGAGGTTCTCAAAGGAATACGTAAGGGTCTTGCTTGAGGTGGGTTTTCCCCCATGCCCGGGTAATGTAATGGTTTCAAACCCCTTCTGGAGAAGGTCTATAGAGGAGTGGAAAAGGGAGGTAGCAAGATGGATTGAAAAGCCAGAGCCGGAAAACATGCTAAACGTGGCTATCTTTTTTGATTTTAGGAATGTTTTTGGAGACCAGAGCCTGACAGAAGACCTGTGGCAGATTATAAGGAAGCTTATAGAAAAAAATAAGGGCTTTATACCCTTTTTGGCGGTGGATGCGGTAAGGTTTTCCCCGCCCATAGGCTTTTTCAGAGACTTTGTGGTGGAAAAGACAGGGGAGCATAAGGGAGAGATAGACATAAAAAAAGGTGGCATATTTCCAATAACTCAAGGTGTTAGAGCCATAGCCTTAGAACATGGTATAGGCAGTAGAAATACTTTTGAAAGGGTTAGAGAGCTTGAAAAACTTGGTGTTTTCACAAAAGAATATGCAAGAGATTTGGAAGAAGCTTACAGATTTCTGCTCTCCTTACGCTTTAAGTTTCAGGCTCAGAAGATGAAAGAAGGAAAGGAGCCAGACAACTACATAAATCCTAACCATCTTTCAAAGACGGAAAAGGGAATGCTAAAGGACGTTTTTAAACTCATAAAAGATTTTCAGGGGTATTTATACGAGCGATACAGACTAAGGTATTTTGAATGAGTCTTTTGAGAAGGTGGCTAATAAAGAAGTTAAAGCCTGAGGTTTATCAGAGGTTCCACTGGGAGCTTGAAAGGGACATGCCTGTGAAAGAGGCGTGTTTTGTGGTCTTTGACACGGAAACCACAGGGCTTGACCTTAAAAAGGATGAACCAGTCAGCATAGGTGCCTTGAAGATAAGAGGTTTAAAGATACACCTTTCAGAGAGTTTCTATCAGCTTTTAAAACCTCAAAGGACGCTAAAAGAATCCATAAAGGTACATGGCATAACCCTTGAGGACCTGCAGGTGGCAAAGGAAGGAAGGCAGGTATGCGAAGAGTTTATTTCCTACGCATGGGGCTGTGTACTGGTAGGATACTTCGTGCATATAGATGTCAGCATGCTCAGAAACCTTACAAAAAAGGCCTGCGGTGGAGCCTTTTACCCCTATGCGGTAGATGTCTTGGACCTGATAAAACCGCTAAATAACATTCCAACCCTTGAAGAGCTGCTGAAAGAACACAGGCTACCCGTATCAAAGGCACACAACGCTTTGGAAGATGCCTACATGACAGCCCTTCTCTTTTTGAAGCTGGTAAAGGAAGGAAGATATAAAAGGCTGATGGATTTACCTGTAAGGGTTTATTAACATAAAAACAAGCCCCCCGCCCGGGGGGGTAGGACTTAAAATAAGCTGAGAAAAGGGAGGTTATGCGAACATATCTCTGTATAGCCCCTTTGCCCACTCTATGTAAGCCTTATAATTGCTTTCCTTTGGCTGTTCGTCAAGTTTTACGTTGGCAAACTCAAACTTTCCATTGCCAACATACTTATAAGTAAGGTCTATCCATATGGCTTCCTCTGGTGCTACCGCTGAGTAGCACAAGGTTCTTGGAGGTTCGTAGGATATATCCTTACCGGCTATCTTTGCAAGTATAACCTTTGCTATGTAGTGACCCTCTGTATTGGCGGTATTTCCACTCTTTGAGAAGGGCTGGTTCCTTGCGTCTCCAGCCACATAAACCCTTTCATCACCTACAGCGTGGTATTTTAGTGGGTCTATATCAGGCCACCTTTCGCCTTTTTTAACAAGACCAGCCTTAAACACTATCTCACCCGCTCTGCATATAGGGTATATAGCACCGTCATCAAAATCTATATCTCCGTAAGCTTCCGTTGATATTTTACGACCATTTACATCAACAGACTTTATACCTGCGTTTGGATAATACTCTACATATCCTTTGACAAGGTTGTCCCAGGCATAGTGAAAACCCTTCGCCTTAACGGGTGGGTCTGGATGGTTATCTACAAGCACCACCTTTCCATTTATTTTATTCTTCTTAAAATACCAGGCTATGAGCGTTGCCCTTTCATAAGGTGCAGGCAGGCATCTATAATCAAGTCCGGGTGGTACAGTAAGAACAAAAGTTCCCTTTTCAAAGTTTTGTATCTTCTCCTTTATCCTTATGTGTTCAGATGCAGGAATAAAACCTGCTGGATAACGAACCTGTGCAAGTTCTATCTCCTTAGGATCCTTTATCCAGGCCTCGTAGTAGTAATCTATACCCGGGGCAAGCACCAGATAGTCGTAGCTAAGCACTCCTTTATCCGTATATACTTTCCTTGCATTTCTGTCCACGTCAATTACTGACGTTCCGGTAAGGATGTGATAGCCGTATTTGGCTGCAGGCTTAAGAAAATCATGCATAAGAAATTCTAAATTTACAAGGTCCACGAGCCATAAGTTGCTTACAGGGCAGGAAAAGAACTCATGCCTCTTGTCGATGACAACCACATCTACGTTAGGATTGCCCATCTTTATGTACTTGGCGATAACCAGCCCAGACCATCCTGCACCCACTATCACAACGCGGGGTGAGTTCTTTGAGGGTTTAGGAAGGTTAAGCTCCTCCACCTTCTTAGCGAAGATAAAACTCGCACCTCCACTTAATAAAGATGCGGCAACAATGCTACCGCCCGATAGCTTCAAAAAATCCCGCCTGTCTAACTTCATACCTGCCACCTCCTTGGTTTTCTACATCTTCTTTATATGCAAACCGCATGCCAAAAAGGCAACACCTTATAATCAAAGCAGGAGTTTAACTTTCTATGTAAAGGTTTTCTAAAGGATGACAAGTATGACAGCGCATAGGGACACTCGTGTCCTGGGTGATATACTATAATGTGATGGACCAGTTTTCCATTTTTGACATCTTTGAGGAAGAAGTTGTAGTGATAGATAGAAACTACAGGATACTATACGCTAACTACAAGTACGCAAAGGATCTGGGGTACAACTCAAAAGAAGAAGTTATAGGCAAAGAATGTTTCAGAATTTCACACTACAGGGATGAGCCATGTGACGGTGAGTGTCATCCTTGTCCTCTCAAAGAGATAGAAAAAACCGGAAAGGCTGTAAACGTTATACACACACACTATACGCATGACAAAAGCGAGTTTCCAGTAGAGATATGTGCCTATCCCTTACAAGACGGTTCCGTCCTGCAGATAATAAGGGGTATAAAGAGTGACAAAGAGAAGTATTACCTATTTAGCTTATCTCAGAGGCTCAGCTCCATATCTTACCTAGCTCTCGGAGTTGCTCACCAAATAAACACCCCCCTTAACATCATATACACTTACGTGCAAATGCTTGAGAGGGAATATGGAGAAAAGGAGGAGATAGAAAGAATAAAGGAAGCTGTGTGTGCCTGCAAGGATTACATAAGCAAACTTCTACTTATGGTCCGCAATTCAAAGGAAAGAAGCCTCGTTGATGTGAAAAAGGCGGTGGAAGATTGTGTTGAGCTTTTGAAGATATACGCAGAAGATAGGGGTGTAGTCATTGAAAAAAGTATAGAGCAGTGCGGTTTTGTTTTAGGTAGTGAGTCTGATGTAAGACATATAATAACTAACCTACTCATAAACGCCATACAGGTTTCTGATAGAGGAAGCAGGGTGTATGTGAGAACGGGTATAAACGGTGCGTATGCATTTATTGAGGTTCAAGATGAGGGACCCGGCATAGACCCTGAAGAGCTTAGCAAAATATTCCTGCCTTTCTACCAGGGCAAGAACAGGAAAAGTAAAGATGGATGTGGATTAGGGCTTTCCATAGTGGACAGTATAGTCAGGGACATGGGCGGTAATGTGCATGTGGATTCAGAGCCTGGCAAAGGTTCAAAGTTTGTTGTTAAACTCCCGCTCCTTTAAAATTTTTAGCTTCCTATAGACTGTCCTTGTGCTACACCCGAGCACTTCTGCCACTTTTTTCACATCCTTCAGAACTTTCAAAAGATAAGCTGTATACCTGGCTTCTAGAAGCTCAAGGTCGGGCATATCCTCAAAAAGCTCCTTTTCAAAGGAGCCATTCTCTTGGGATATAAACAGGTAATCATCTACAAAATCACCATCAGCCAGTATGCACGCCCTTTCTAAAAGATTCTTCAGCTCCCTTATATTCCCTTTCCATGGATAGTTTTTCAGCATTTCCATAGCCTCTGCACTTATCTTCTTATTCCACCTACTGAGAAAAAAGTTAACCAATATAGGGATGTCTTCTCTCCTTTCCCTGAGAGGTAAAAGGCGCAGTTCAAGGATGCTAAGCCTGTAATAAAGGTCCTCCCTGAATTGTCCCCTTTCACAAAGAGCTTTTAAGTCCCTGTTGGTCGCGGATATTATCCTCACATCCGCAAACTCCTCTTTGACAGAACCTACCCTTCTAAATTTTTTTGTCTCTATAAATCTGAGAAGTTTAGGCTGTATATGCTGAGGTAACTCTCCCACCTCATCAAGAAACAGCGTGCCACCCTTTGCCATTTCAACAATACCATTTTTCCTGTTAGAAGCTCCTGTGAAAGCTCCTTTTTCATGTCCGAAAAGCTCGCTCTCAAAAAGTTCTGCAGGTATTGAAGTGCATTCCACCACAAGAAAGGGTTTTTCCCTCCTGTGGGAAAGTCCGTGTATATACCTTGCCAAGACCTCCTTACCTGTTCCGGTCTCTCCTATTATAAGAATGTTGGCGTCGGTTCTGGCATACCTTTCGCAAAGAGAAAGAATTTCTGCAAACTTTGGGCTTTTTGTTTCGAAAGTATAGTCTATGCCTTTTCTGATAATTTCCTTCAGTGTCAGGTTCTCCTCTTCTGTAAGCTTCTCTTTTATAGCCCTTTTTATGGATGCTTCAAGTATGTCAAGATTGAAGGGCTTTTGTATAAAGTCGCAAGCACCCGCCTTTATTGACTCCACAGCGGTTTTTATGTCGCCGTAGCCTGTTATGACAATTATTTTTGCTTCACTCACCTCCTTTACCTTTTTAACCACCTGTGGTCTTTCCCCGTCGGGAAGCCTGAGGTCAAGCAAAACTACATCGTAAGACTCCTCAAGAAGTGCCTTTATAGCCTCCTCAAGGCTACCAACACCTCTACAGTTATAATGAGCCTTTGATAAAGCTTTCGTAAGTGCCTGTCTAAGGCTTGTATCATCTTCCACAAGCAGAAGGTTTGCCATAGCATAAAAAATATATCATCTAAGTTTTTAGCCAAAAACTCCTCACAAGTTGTGCTTCTTTGACAATGTATTGATTCACTATCAGTTTGGTGTAGAATACTATAACAAAACATGATTAAACAGATATCCGTCATAGGCTCTTCCACCGCACAGGAAGGCTCGGAAGAATACACCTTTGCCTACAGGCTTGGTATAGAGCTGGCAAGGAGGGGATACATAGTAGTCTGCGGGGGGCGAGGTGGGGTGATGGAGGCGGTCTGCAAGGGAGCAAAGGAAGGAGGAGGGCTGACTGTGGGCATACTTCCTTCATACACGGGAGAGGAGGCAAACCCTTATGTGCATATTCAGATAAGGACGGGCATGAGCTGGAACAGAAATCCTCTTGTGGTGGCTTCGGGAGACCTTGTGGTGGCAGTGGGAGGAAATTACGGCACCCTTTCTGAAATAGCCTATGCTCTCATTCTCGGAAAGAAGGTGCTTGGCTACAGGACCCATAAGGTGGAAGGTGTGGAAGAGGTCCGTTCAATTGAGGAAGTTCTTGACCTAATTCATAAACTTTCCAGTTGAAAAGAGCTTTCAAAAGACGATATTTATATGCATGGGACAGGAACTGTTCTTCTTAGAGGACCTGCTCTTTAAAAGCACCGCACAGGAGGTGGAGGAGCGTTATCAGGAAGTTTTGCAATTATACGCCCATGACCCGGAGATACTTAACATAGCAAAGAGCATAAAGGGTATGTGCGACTACATACTGAACGCCTACAAGGAAATACCCAACCCCGAAAAGAAGCTGGATGAATCTTTATACACAACCCTGTATCAGGTTCTTAAGGACCTTAGCATAACCCTCTATGACCTTTCCATAGCGGAGGGAGAGCAGCTATATTATGTTATTTCTTCCGCCTATCAGAAGCTAAACGGTGCCAACAACCTACTGGAGAGGCTTGTCTAAGTGGCTGAAAAACCGGACACCAAGAAGAAGGCAGTAAAAGGTGAGGTTTAGCCACACAAGGAAGGCAATGAGAGAACCAAAAAGGGTATAAAGAGGGTTCAGAGTAAGGGTTTTTACCACCACAAGGGCGAAGGCTTTGTTTAAAAGGAAGAGAAGCAATGAGCTCAAAAGGGCAGTCTTTAAAGTGTTAATCTTAAAACCAAGAAAAGCACCATAGAGCATATAGAGGCTCAAAAGACCCACCAGAAGGTTAGAAAGCTCTACTATCCTCTGATATATGGCTCCAAAAAGAGGCTTGCTTATGCTCAGCAGGATAAGAAGAATCGAAAGGGCTAAGGTATAAAAGACAAGAAAGAGTGGAACACCAAGCCAGAAGGTCAGTTCCTTCTTCTTCAGCCTTTCCCCATACACGAACTCAAAGGAGCGGTTGAGGGACTTGGCAAAAAAGACAGAAAAGGTATAAGAAAGAAACAGGGCAATGATAGAGCCAGAAAGCCTGCCTTCGTAAATCCTTAGGACCCTTGCCAGCACCTTCTCCGCATGTTGGGGCATAAGGCTCAAAACATAATGCACCACCCTGTCCGCCTGCAGAAAGGGAAGGTAGGAGGCTAAGAAGCTAAGGAGCATAAAGAGAGAGCCAAGCACCATGAGAAACTGGTAAGTCAAGGAAGCACTATAATAGGTGTAGCCATCTTTTATGGAGTCCAGCAGAGCATGAAAAAAAGCCTTAGAGTATCTGAGCATCTTCTATAACATACTCCACTGTGCCATCGAGGGGGCTTCTGAAGAGGAAGGTGTTTCCTTCCGCCTTCAGTATGTAATTGGGGCTTATGGGTACCTTACCTTTTCCTCCCGGAAGGTCCACCGCGTATGTGGGTATGCCCATACCTGATATTTTACCCCTGAGATATTCCATAATCTCAATACCCTTCTGAAGGCTTGTGCGAAAGTGAAGGGCACCCTTTACAGGGTCGCAGTGGAAAAGATACACGGGTCTTACTTTTATCCTCAGAAGCCTTCTGAAAAGCTCTAACATTACCTCAGGTCTGTCATTTACGCCTTTAAGGAGCACTGTCTGGTTATTAACTGGCACGCCACGCCTTAAAAGCCTGTCTATGGCTTCCTCCGCCTCTTCAGTTATTTCCTTTGGATGGTTAAAGTGGGTATTGACCCAGATGGGAGAGTATTTTTCAAGAAGGTCAAGGAACCTGTCGTCAAAAAACCTCTGAGGTGCCAGCACGGGCAGACGTGTGCCAAAGCGCACTATTTCCACATGGGGAATTTTTCTAAGGTTTGAAAGAAGATACTCAAGCTTTTCCTCACTTACAGAAAGGGGCTCACCACCCGAGATAAGCACATCTCTCACCTCTTCATGCTGTCTTACATAGTCTAAAAACCTGTCAATCTCCTCCTTAGTCCTTGCCCTCTCACCTTCCTGAAATATCCTCTTCCTCATACAGTGCCTGCAGTAGACGGCGCAGAAGGTAGTCAGGGTAAAAAGCACCCTGTCCGGATACCTGTGGGTAAGCCCGGGAACCTCTCCTTCTTCTCTGAAGGGGTCGGGATCTCCGAGGGATTGAACTCTTTCGTCTACCTCTACCGCTCTTGGAATAGCCTGAAGCCGGATGGGGTCTCTGGGGTCGTCGGGGTCTATGAGGGAAAGGTAATAGGGAGTTATAGCCATGGGATACAGGCCTTTAGTGAGCTCTATGCCTTTTATCTCCTCTTCCGTAAGTCTTATATACCTTTCTAACTCTTCTTTTGTCCTTATCCTGTTCTGGACCTGCCAGTGATAGCTACGCCATAGCTCTAAGGGCACATGCTCAAAGAACCTTCTCATGGTAATATTATCACATGAAGCTGTTGGTCCTGACGGGAGCAGGCATATCTGCAGAGAGTGGTATTCCCACCTTCCGCGGTGCTCAGGGTCTGTGGAAAAGCTTCAAACCAGAAGAGCTTGCCACGCCTGAGGCTTTTAGAAAAAACCCTGCCCTTGTATGGGAGTGGTATCTGTGGAGGAGAAGTGTCATAGCAAAGGCACAGCCTAACGAGGGGCATCTAAAGCTTGTAGAACTGGAAAAAAGGTTCGGTGATAACTTCCTCCTTATTACTCAAAACGTGGATGGACTTCATCAGAAGGCAGGCTCAAAAAGGCTTGTGGAGCTTCATGGAAACATATGGAAGGTAAGATGCCTTCACTGCAGGGCTGAATACTACGACTACACTACGGAGGCTAAAGACCTACCCTTGAGATGTATGTACTGCGGAGGTCTCATAAGACCGGGTGTGGTCTGGTTCGGAGAAAGCCTTCCAGAAAAAGCCTTAGAGCTTGCCTATAAATGGGCGTATGAGTGCGAACTTTTTGTATCCATTGGCACTTCTGGTGTGGTGTATCCTGCGGCGGAACTTCCCTTCATAGCCAAAAGGCATGGGGCAAAGGTAATTGAGATAAACCCGGAAGAAACACCTATATCTTCTGTAGCGGATGTTATAATAAGAGAGCCTGCAAGCAGTGGCATTAACAGGCTCACGGAGATGCTATGAAGATACACGTAATGGGCTCTGACCAGAGGATAGTGCGTTGTGCGAGGGTTTCCTTTGACAAGGACCAGCAGGTGGACCAAGAAAGGGATAAAAAGCTTATAAAATACCTTCTTGAACATAAGCACGCATCACCCTTTGAACATATAATCATTGCCTTTGAAGGGGATAAGAAACTGTGGCTTGAAATGCTTTCAAACCTGCCCAGTCCAGCGGTGCAGGTCTATTATTCCGCAGGCTTTATCTGGACAAATCTGAGGAACTATATAAACGCAAAGGAACTCTTACCTGAGGAGCTGGAAACGGTGCTTAGAGAAAAGCTACCAGCCACATGGGCTATAATTGAAGGTTTAGAACCTAAAGCCTATTCCCTTGACCAAGAGTATGTAAAGGAAAAGCATGAGACATCTTCAGGTTGGATAGGTCTTGTGGATGCCTTAGAGCTTGGCACGGATATGGATTACTATACCTTTGTGGTAGAATGCCCTCTTTTTGTTGCCCGCCAGTGGCACAGGCACAGGTTTGGCTCCTACAATGAGGTGAGCAGGCGGTATGTTAGCTATGAGCCAGATTTTTACCTACCAGCCTATTTAAGAAGGCAGGCAAAGAGCAATAAGCAGGCTTCTGTGGAGGAACCCGTAGAAGAGCCCTGGAACTCTCTGTTTCTTAAAAAGATAAGATGGTATATAGAAGACCTTCAACAGCTCTACAGGGCTATGGTGGAAAAGGAGGTGGCAAAGGAGCTTGCAAGGGGCGTGCTTCCTCAGTTTATGAAAACGAGGTTTTACTGGACGGTACCAAGGGTGTCTTTGGATAATTTCATTACTTTAAGAACCCATGAGGGTGCTCAGAAGGAAATAAGAGAATTCGCACAGGCTATACTAAAGATGGTGGGCTACAGAGGAAGCGACAAAAAGCTTAGGCTGTAGCCACTTCTTTCAGAGGCAATACGCTTACCACCTTTTTATTCTTCCTGTTTTCAAACTTCACATAACCATCCACGAGGGCAAAAAGAGTAAAGTCAGAACCCATACCCACATTAACACCCGGGTAAACTCTTGTTCCTCTCTGCCTTACCAGTATATTCCCAGCCTTGACAAATTGACCGTCATGCCTTTTAACTCCTAACCTTTTTGAATGACTATCTCTACCGTTTCTGGTTGAGCCACCGCTTGCCTTGGAAGCCATTTTTATACCTCCACAATATCCTTTATCAATATCTCTGTGTATGGCTGTCTATGTCCTCTCCAGCGCTTATAGTTCTTCTTTGCTCTGAATTTAAATACTATAAGCTTTTTATGCTTTCCGTGAGATAGGACCTCAGCTATAACCTTGCCCTTTTCCGTATCAATGGAACCATCTTCTCTCCTCACAAGAAGCGGCTTAAACTCTATTGTTTCGCCAGGATTAAGCTCTAACTTTTCCACTTTTATTCTTGAACCCTTATGCACCATATACTGTTTTCCACCAGCCTCTATAACCGCATACATACCCATACCTCACACAGGTTTGATAAAAGGGGGAACAGCCCCCCTATGAGTTTTTACTTCTTCTGCTCGCCAGCAGGTTGCTGTTGTTGCTGCTGTTCTGCAGGCTTCTGCTCGCCAGCGGGCTGTTGCTGTTGCTGCTGCTGTTCTGCAGGCTTCTGTTCGCCAGCAGGCTGTGCAGGTTGTGCGGGTTGTGCAGGCTTTTGCTCGCCGGCAGGCTGTTGCTGTTCCGCAGGCTTTTGCTGGCAGGATGCTGCCAGAAGGGCTATGCTTGCCACTCCAAGTGCTATGAGCTTCCTCATTTTGCCTACCTCCTTTAGATAAATTTTAATAGGTTATTATATCACCTATCTTATTAAGTTGTCAAGTTCTTTCAAAAGGGAAGAAACATGCCCTTTTGCCTTCACATTATACCAGGCTTTTAAAACCTTACCTTCAGGGGATATTAAAAAGGTGCTTCTTATAATGCCTTCCGTTTCCTTCCCGTAGAGCTTTTTCTTTCCGAAAGCACCGTAAGCCTTTGCTACGGTTTTATCAGGGTCGCTAAGAAGCGTAAAATTAAGCCCGTGTTTTTCTATAAACTTCCTGTGGGATTCCACACTGTCCGGGCTTATGCCTATAACCCTTATACCCTTTGCTTTAAGCTGATTCAGATTATCTCTGAAATCGCAGGCTTCCTGAGTGCATCCGGGCGTATCGTCCTTAGGGTAAAAGTAAATTATAAGGGGAGAGCCAAGGAGGTCTGCAAGACACAGTCGCACCTCCTGACCCTCTTCGTTTATACCCTGCAGGCAAAAATCTGGAGCCTTGTCGCCTTCCTTCAGCATGGCATTATTATATTATCCATAAGTATCACCTTCCGGTTTGACGGGCTCTATCCTAAGCAGTGCATCATCGGGCGTCACATTATCCCCTGGTTTGACAAATATCTTCTTTACAATGCCAGTTATCGGTGCGTGTATTTCGTTCTCCATCTTCATGGCTTCCACTATGGCAACCGTTTGACCCTCGTTTACGGGTTGTCCTTCCTCTACAAGGATTCTCACAACCCTACCGGGCATGGGTGCGGTGGCATCCCCTGGCTGGCTCGCCTTTGGTATGCCCTTTTCTTCTGCCTGAGCGACCGCCTGAGACACTCCACCAGCGGGTATGGCTTCCAGATGAGGTGTTAGCTGGATTTCCTCCAGTCTTCCGTCCACCCTCACATAGTATTTCCTAGGCTTGCCGGGCTCGCTGTGTGCGCTGACACCCTCTACCTTCACTTTGAACTTTTCACCATGATAGACTATCTCAAACTCTACCGGTGCAGCGCCGGGCACGGTGCCGGGTTTTACTTCTGTAGTTTCTGCAAGTTCTTCCACTGGTTCCGAATGAAGCTCTCCCTTTTCTCTTGCTATGAAAAAGTCCTTTGCCTGCATGGGGAAGAGGGCATACAGAAGCACCTCTTCGTCGGTGGGTTCTCTACCAAGTAGAGCTTTTGTTTCCTCATAAGCCTTGTCCCAGTCGTTGGGGTCCGCCAGGTCCGCAGCTCTTATGGAAAAGTCGGGTTCTTTACCCGGACCCAGTATCTTTTCCGCCAGCTCCTTTGATATGGGACCCGGAGGCTTTCCGTATTTGCCCTCCACATAATCCCTCACTTCCTTCGTGATTACCTTATATCGTTCGCCCGATATGACGTTGAGAACTGCTTGCACACCCACTATTTGCGAAGAAGGTGTAAGCAGTGGTGGATATCCCAGGTCTCTTTCCACGTTTGGCACTTCCATAAGGGCTTCTTCTATCTTATCAAGGGCGTTTGCTTCTATCAATTGAGCCACCATGTTGGAAATCATACCACCGGGTATCTTATGAATTAGCACTTTGGCGTTTACACCTGCATACTCTGTTTCATATTTCTTGTACTTTTTGCGTATCTGCTTGGCAATTTCTGCGCACTCCTCTATTTTCTTAAGGTCAAGCCCCGTATCAAAGGGTGTGCCTTCCAGCATGGCTACTACCGATTCCGTTGCTGGATGTGAAGAGCCAAAGGCGAGGGGTGAAAGAACCGTATCCACCATATCCACGCCAGCCAGTATAGCCATCATGTGGTTCACTATGGCGGTTCCGCTCATATCATGGTTGTGAAGAAGGACGGGAAGCTTTCCTCCTGTAGCCTCCTTTATGCCCTTTATTATGGCATAGGTTTCAAGGGGCATTATTATACCAGTGGCGTCCTTAAAAGAAAGCCAGTGGGCGCCCATCTCTGCGATTTCCAAGGCATACTCTATCCACTTCTGGTAGGTATGTACTGGGCTTCTTGTATAGCTTATTTCCGCATGAGCTTCACCGCCCAGCTCTACTATTGCCTTTACTGGTACTTCTATGTTCCTGTTGTCATTAAGAGCGTCAAAGACCCTAAAAACTGTTATACCGTTCTTGATGGCTCTTTCCACAAATTTATAAACCAGCTTATCAGATTTCGGTCTGTATCCTACGATGTTTTGACCCCTGAAGAGCATCTGCAGTTTTGTGTTGGGCATTACTTCCTTTATGCGCCTGAGCCTTTCCCACGGGTCTTCTTTGAGGTATCTAAGGCACACATCGTAGGTAGCACCACCCCATACCTCCACCGCATAAAAGCCCACCTTATCTAACTTTTCGCACAGCGGCAGAAGATCGTCGGTGCGCACACGTGTTGCCAGCTTACACTGGATACCGTCTCTGGGCGTGAGGTCCGTTATAAAAACCTTCTTCTTGTAGCCGGACCTCTCATATTCCTTTAGCTTCTCCTGAATCTCTTCCATTATCTCCACAGCGTGCATGCCTTACCTCCTTTAGGTTTTAAAGTCCATGATATGCGGCTATCGCCGCGGACAGAAAGGCTACAAAGTCTTCCTTGTCAAGTTTTTCTTCATACTCAAAGAGGTGGGGATGCGTCTCTAAGTATTTGGTGTTGAACCTTCCAGCTCTGAAGTCCGGGTCTTCCATAATCTTTATAAGAAGGGGTATGGTGGTCTTTATGCCCGTTATCTCATAGGTCTCTAAGGCTGCCTTCATCCTATCCACCGCCACCTCCCACTGTGGTGCCCAGACTATCAGCTTGGCTATCATGGAGTCATAATAAGGT
>FPIC01049146.1_pt1 | contig 17761 bp, 23 predicted proteins | sample 1504481 | NCBI WGS metagenome assembly FPIC01 (sample SAMEA4475357, study PRJEB15587) | soil metagenome | biome: Soil; feature: Field | place: India | collected 2015-03-11 | depth 0 m
CCCCTCTTCTAAAAACCCCAGCGCAAGCCTAGCCTCTACTTCAGCCTCCCTCAACCTAGCCTCTTTATACCTCTGCAAGTCTCGCCAGGGCTTGACGAGGAGGGGAAAGTCCACGTCTACTAATCACTTTGACGTATTTAAGCTTCTGCGTAGGCTAAGCCGGTCGCGGCCCTCAGAGGGAGATACGGCTGTTAATGACTGCAGTAGGGAGTAGGCCGTGCGCATAGTCCTGCAGATTGGCGGCGGTGTGTCGTTTGGTTATGTCGCCTTTGCCAGCTACGTGCCGGCGAGGTCTGCCGGCGGCTTCGCCGCTGGCCAGCTGTTCCCCACGGGCGGCGGTTGAATGTGACGGTGTGATTCACGACCCGTCGTCAAGGGCAACGTGTCGGTGGCAACGCGTCGACAATCTTTGGGGGCCTGGTCAGAACAGCCGAGTGGCGGCGGCAGCTTATTAGACACGCCTCGTCGGCGGCAGTCGCGATCACAGCCGTTACTCGGGATTGGCGCGTCTCATTAACGTCGGCGCCGTGGATGTGGGCAATTGCGTATACCGCGTGAAGTCTGCAGGCGACTTTAAGCCTTGCAACGACTTGGCGGATGGCAGTTGGGGAGCTCGACTTATATTGGATCAACAGGTCTTTAAGCGTGTCATCTTTTCCCCTCTCCAGCCGCCTCTGTCTCATCCACTTCTCTAACACGCCGCGCACCTCACCCTTGGCCGCGTCGAGGGGCATCCAGCCCTCTTTACTCTCCGCGTTTGGATCCGCTCCGTATATAAGCAAAGCCTCTGCCACGTCGACATGGCCCTGAGAGGCGGCTACGTGCAGAGGCATCAAGCCTTCCCTAATCTTCGCGTTCTGATCTGCGCCGCGTTTAACCAGAAGCTCCGCCATGTCGGCGTTGCCCATAAGGGCGGCATAATGCAGAGGGTCGTGCCGAGATCATCCATCGCGTTTAGGTCGGCTCCAGCTACTAGTAGCTCCTCACCTTCTTGACGCCTCCTACCCTGGCCGCCTTCATCAGCTCTCTATTCACCACACCGGATATTAAACGCCCCTGGAGGAGATATAAATAGCTTGCCGCCGCGCCGGCGGTGGGCTGAGGCGCTTTCTGCTGATGGGGATTACTTCGCCGATATATATATACATACTATCGCACAACGTTGACACCACTATCCCGAGTATTTCCATAACAGCTATAAGTTTTATATTCATAGTTCGAGAGAAGCTAAGCCATACTACAAAGACAGGGTATTATACAGCCATTGATAATAATGTTTTTGATAGGGCTGGAAGAAGGCAGTTATGTACGCCCCCCTTGAACCGCATGGAGGTCGGCTGGTGTACAACGTAGTGGAGGATAGGGACAAGGCGGCTGGCATGGCTGCTGGCTTGACGAAGCTGGAGATTGAGCCGACGCTGGGCCCAGACGGGGCTCCGATTAGGAACCCCTACAGGGAGGTTATGTCCATCGCCTACGGCTTCTTCAGCCCTGTGGAGGGCTTTATGACTAGGAACGAGGTGGAGTCGGTCTTGAGGGAGAGGCGCCTCTTGTCGGGCTGGCTATTCCCCTTCCCCCTAATATTCGACGTAGATGAGGAGAAGCTAAAGACCGCAGGCGTCAAGGAGGGGGATTCCGTATTGTTAACCCTCAAGGGCAGGCCCTTCGCCGTGTTGAACGTCGAGGAGGTGTGGAAGTTGCCGGACCGCAAAGAGTTGGCGGACGCCGTCTTCGGCACGCCGGAGAAGAACGGCGAGGTGGTGAAGAGGCGTTTCGACGAGAAGCACCCGGGCTGGCTCATATACCGAATGATGAGGCCTGTGGCTCTCGCCGGGAAGGTGGCGGTGGTCAACCCGCCTAGGTTCAAGGAGCCGTACTCGCGGTTCTGGATGCCGCCCCGCGTCTCTAGGGAGTACGTTAGGCAGAGGGGGTGGAAAATCGTCGTGGCTCATCAAACCAGGAACGTGCCGCATATCGGCCACGAAATGCTTATGAAGAGGGCGATGTTCGTGGCTGGGGGCGATAGGCCTGGCGACGCCGTTCTCGTCAACGCCATTATCGGGGCCAAGCGGCCGGGGGACTACGTAGACGAGGCCATCTTGGAGGGACACGAGGCGCTTAACAAGGCGGGCTACTTCCACCCCAACCGCCACGTGGTGACCATGACGCTTTGGGATATGCGATACGGAAACCCGCTGGAGTCTCTCCTACACGGCATCATACGGCAGAACATGGGCGCCACACACCACATGTTCGGCCGAGACCACGCCGCCACTGGCGACTACTACGACCCATACTCCACCCAGTACCTCTGGACAAGGGGCCTCCCCAGCTATGGGATAAACGAGCCGCCCCACGTGACTGACAAGGGGCTGAGGATAAGGCCGGTGAATTTGGGCGAGTTCGCCTACTGCCCAGTCTGCGGCGAGTACACATATCTAGGCATATCCTACGGCGACTACAAAGAGGCCCCCCTCTGCGGCCACACGCCGGAGCGGATAAGCGGCTCCTTCCTCCGCGGGGTGATAATAGAGGGGTTGAGGCCGCCAAAAGTAGTAATGAGACCCGAGGTATACGACGTAATTGTGAAGTGGTGGAGGGTCTACGGCTACCCCTACGTGACTGACAAATACTTAAAGATAAAAGAGCAGGAGCTTGAAGTGGAGCTCCAGTAGCTTTTTCCCAATTCTCGCTAGTACTTCTCGGATCTCGGCCTGTGGTCCAGGCACTTATCAGAAGCCTCTGATATGAGACGTCACGTGTTAATAATTTTTTTAAGACTGAGCTGAGTTGCCTCTATGTCAAGCGGGGTGTATAAAATAGGCTTGCTTATTGACGAGAAGCGCTACGAGGCTATTAAGAACCTCCCATTCGCCTCTAAGATGAAGTCCATGTTCGGGGGTGAGATAAGGATGCTAGAGGTGGAGGTGGATGAGGACACGGCCAAGAAAATACTGGCGGCCTTTCCCTCGGCTAGAGTCGACGCCCGAGGCTTTCTAGAGGACTTACCAGTGGCTTTTAAGAGGGCGCTTTTCGAAGCCGTAGTGGAGACGAAGAGCGTGGGGAAGGAGGCCTTTGAGAAGGTCTTTCAGAAAATTGACCAGATCAAAGAGGCAGCTAAAAAGGAAAAAGAGTACGTCCCACCGCCGTAAGGCTTATCGGTAGTTTGTTAATAATTTTATTAAATACCTAATAATCTTCTTCCATGGAAAAAGTTGAAAAGAAGAACAAGCTGGCGATAATAGCGTGGTCGGGAACCGTAGACAAGCTATACCCCGTGGCTATTCTCTCCAGCGCCGCCGCGGCTGGGGGGTGGGAGGTGGAGCTATTCTTCACCTTCTGGGGCCTCAACGCCATTAGGAAGGAGATGCTCAACGCCCCGCCTAAGATATCTGCTGACTTCTCGGAGTACGCGCCTGCGGTGGCACAGGCTGTAAAACAGATGAACTTCCCGCCGTGGCACGAGCTCTTGAGGCAAGCCAAGTCCATGGGGAATGTCAAGATCTACGCCTGCTCCACCACGATGGAGATGTTCGGCATAAAAGACAAGTCGGCCCTAGCCGACTTCGTAGACGACGTCGTCGGCGCAGCCACCTTTTTAGAAAGGGCGAAGGACGCCGCGGTTACGCTCTTCATATAGTGCAAACACCCAGGTTTTTCTCTATATTAGTCCCCGATTCCCGACGTTGTGTCGAAGACTCGGTATTCGAGTTGGTGTGTACATGTAATCTAGAATCATTAGTGTTGTGGGAGGGGGGCGTGGTGAAGCTTCCTCCTGCCTACGCCGGGCTATCCGTGGGGGATATTGTGGAGAGGCTGTGCGGCCTCTGCCTAGAGGTGAGGGACGTGGAGAGGGGCTACATATTGGTTTTTAGGACGTTGAAAATGGGGGTTGAAAATTTAGCTAGGCTTATTTCTGAGCTCTGCCGAGAGCGCTAAGAGGATAGGACTCGTCTCAATACGTCTGCAATTGCGTCGGGCATCGGCAAAGACATAGTTACGTTGGCCGGTTGCAGTCTGCCGTCGGCCACTCTAAATACCACGATGTTCACCCGCCTGTTTGCGAGGTCCGGCGCGATGCCCTTTACGTTTCTCTGGGAAAGCCACTGGGATAGCTCAGCGTCTAGAACTGTGGAGAGCATGTTTGTCGCTCTTAGGACAAAGGCGTGGAGCAAGACGTCACCTCTGTACCCAGCGTCTTTAAGCGCCGTCAGCACTCCCCTTGTGGCGTTTGAAATGGCGTAGCTCGGCATGTCGCCACCGAAGGCTATGAACACAGCGTCTGGCGAGTAGGCCTTTATTTCTTGGACCAGCTGCTGAGGGGTTGTATACACGATTATCTTTGTCGAGTTGGCCCTAGAGGCTGTGTAGGCCGCCGCGGATAGGGCCACGCAGGCTGGGTCCATCCCGGTTACAATGGCCACCTTGCTGTAGCCCTGGAAGAGTATGCTACCGGCGACTCGGCCCACGGTAGATCTCAAAAAAAGCGACTCGGCCTCTGTATACGGCTTGATTGCCTCGCCCGTCTTCATGTCTATAAACCGCACCGGCGTGAGAGCTCCCGTGGTGGCGTTGTACCTTGCCACTGTGACGTGCGTGGCGTTGAGCAACACCACGTATATGGGCAGACCTTTGACCCAGGCCGATATCCTAGTATCGTTGAGCACGGTTTTGAACTGCGACGTGGCGGCCCATGCCCTTGCGTGGACTACCAAACTGCCCTTGTACCCCCTTGCCGCTAGCGCCGCCAAGAAGTCCCTTAGGCTCTTGTCAGCAACCGGCAGGGGCTCCTCGCCTCCGAAGGCAAGGAAGACGGCCGAGGCCCCTGCGGCGGCCGACGCAGAAGCGTCCGGAGCCGTTGTGTTGTATACGACTAGCCTAGCCACGGAGTACGGCGGCATCGCCGAGAGGGCAGAGGCCGCCAACGCGGAGCACAGGACGTTGGGCTGCGTCACCACAGCGACGCTGGGAAAGTCGCCGAGGAAGTGCCTCCCCACGAGGGTCCCAAGCGACTCCCTTAGACTTATATCCTGTGCCCCTAAGGCTGGCGGAGCCGCAGTCTGAGTCACCGTCTGGGTCACAGTGACTGTCTGAACAAGCGTCTGCAACCGCTCAGTGGTGTAGGTGGTGGTGACTGTCGTGGTTTGGTACAAAGTGGTCACCACTGTTGTGGCTTCGGGTGCGGAGAGCCCTCCCCCAATTAGCGCCCCTAGCGCAATTCCTATAATTAGTCCGACCACCCCGACGAGTCCGGCTTTCATGAAGCTGATTCCGAATTCCGTTTTTAAGCAAAATAATCCCGCATCTCAGCTATGATCTTCTCAATCTCCTCGGCCAGCCTCCTATCCTTCTCGGTTATTTTGTTGCCCGCGTCGTTGGTGGTGAGCCGGAGCGTCAAGTTGACGTACTTCAACTCCACGTCGGGGTGGTGGCCAAGCCTATCCGCCACCTCCGCCACCCTCTTCAAGAACTCGGCGGCGTGGGAAAAGCTCTTGAATTTGAGACGGTATACTAGATACTCCTCCATTGCCATGAGGATTTTTCGTATTGCCTATTAAAACCATGTCGTCAACAATATCCGGGCGATCTGCGCAGACGGAGACCGTCAGCTAAGGCGCATAAAGCCTATGCAAATTGGCGAGTTTTGGTGCGGCCGCCCAACTTCGGCCTTAGTCATACACAATTTTTGGCAATAACACAAATAAATTGTGAAAAGAAGCGCTGTGTGTTTTTGAAACAACGGTGTAGTGAAGCCGCCGAGGCGGTCATAAGCGCCGAGCGCCGCGGGAGGGTATGGTAGAGCTCTTCCTGTTAGTATTCCTATTCTTCCTCGGCGTTGTGCTCGGCTTAGTGGGTAGCCTAGCGGGGGTGGGAGGCGGGGTGATATTCACGCCGCTGATGCTCGCCTTTTCAGAAATACACCCAGACTATGTCAGGGCCACGGGGCTTGCCGTTGCCCTAACCACAGCTAGTATAGGAGGTGCGAGGTATTTGGAAGAGGGCATAGCAGATGTGAAGATCGGCGCCTTCTTCGCGTCGCTTGCAGTAGTGGGGAGCACAATCGGCGCGCTTTCTGGAATCTACATCACGTCCAACCTGGGAAACACGGGTAAAGCACTAATCAGGTTGGCGCTAGGATTACTGTTGATATTTATAGTATTTATAATGGCGTATAGGCGCATAGACCATCCGCCATATAGAGAAGACAGCTTGGCTAAGAGGCTGGGGCTGTGCGGAGGCTACCACGACGTCGTCCTAACCACAAGGGTTTATTACTGTGTCCAGCATATCGCGCCTACAGCGCTGTCCATATTTTTAATCGGCCTTATGGGGGGCATGTTCGGCCTCGGAGGAGGGTGGGCCGTGGTGCCCGCGTTGAACCTCATAGGAAAAGTGCCGCTGAGGGCTGCGGTGGGGATATCTCTCGTAGTTTTAGCCCCCAGCTCCGCGGCCGCGCTGGCAATCTACGTGAACAGCAAGGCGTTGCCGATAGTCTTGGTATCATCCATAGTGCCAGGGGTGATCCTCGGAGCAAATTTCGGGGCTAGGCTGGGAGCCAAGGCTAAGATCAGGGTTATACGTCTCAGCGTCCTCGGCGTGATGTCAGTGGCGGCGCTACAGTTAATAATCCGCGGCTTGGCTGAGCTATGAGGAAGCATGCGGCTCTAACGAGGTACCTCACCTACGCCGCGCTGATCTTATTAGTGGCTTCGCTGGCAGTGCAACTCGCGACGTCCGGAGCTGGTATGGTATTAAGGTTGTTTAGAGGAGAGACAGCGGCGGAAATAACTTTTATTGACCTCCTTGGAATTTTACTGCTTGAGCTGGCGCCAATAGTGGGACTCGCGCTTCTTAGTCTTAAAAGTGAAAATATTGTAAAAATAAATGTAATAATTATTATATTTTTTACATTATTGAATATATTAGGAATAATATCATATAAGTAATTTCAAAAAATAAAAGTCGTAAGCTATAGCGATGTTCGATGAAATTTTTCAGAGACACCCAGCTATGCCTCTGATAGTTTCGTAATTTTAGTACTGTAAAATACCGTACACCGCTTTGCCGTTAACCGCAACTCCGGCTTCTATAGGTGGCACGCCCAGATTTTTAATAATCTCCTCCTCGTAGGTCGGCTTTTCCTCGTTCTTGTAGAACACACCTATGGGTATCCTCCCGTTGGGATCTAGGCTGGGCCACTCCACTGCTTTTTTGTAGGCTTGCCAGTAGTCGGAGGGGTCGTGGCCCGCCTCCTCTAGCTTATACACCCGGGCCCTGAACCATTCGTAGGTGTTGACCTTGTTAAAGGTGACGCATGGGCTGAGCACGTCTACAAGAGCAAAACCGCGATGGGTAAGGGCCTGGTCTATTATCTGCGTGAGATGGGCCACGTCGCCGCTGAAGCCTCTCGCCACGAACGTGGCGCCGGCCGCGAGGGCAAGCGCCAGGGGGTTGACTGGCTCGTCGATTGAGCCGTAGGGGGTGGTCTTCGTCTTGACGCCCCTCAGCGTTGTGGGCGACATCTGACCTGTGGTGAGGCCGTATACTTGGTTGTTGGACACGACGTAGGTTATGCCCACGTTGCGCCTAGCGGCGTGTATCATGTGGTTTAAGCCAATGCCGTAGCCGTCGCCGTCTCCGCCCACGACAATAACCTTAAGCCTGGGGTTGGCTATCTTCACCCCCGTGGCTATGGGGATCGCCCTTCCGTGTATGCCGTGTATGCCGTAGGTTTTAAGGAAGTGCGGCAACTGCGAGGAGCAGCCAATCCCCGACACGACGACGACCTCCTCGTTGGGAATTCCCAACCCGGCGAGGGCCCTCTTCAACGCCTCTAATATCCCGTAGTCGCCGCACCCAGGGCACCAAATCGGCGGCCTATTCACGGCGTAGTCCATCGGCGTCTTGTTAAGGGTTATTTTGACGCTCATAGCCACTCCGCCAGTTCGTCTATGCTAAACGGCTCCCCCCACCACTTCAGAACCTTTCTGCTCACCTTAACCCCCTTAGAGGCAAGGTAGTCTGCAAACTGGCCGCGGTAGTTCACCTCAACGACAACCACCTCCTTGGCCCCGTTAAGGGCGGCTTTCCACCCACCGTCTGGGAGTGGGTAGATGTCTCTAAACAGCGCCAGCCCCACACCGTTCCCCCCTATGTCCATCAACGGCATAGAGGTGGAGCCCCACGCAACTGCCACGACCTCGCCGCCCCCTCTCAAATCGGGGGGATCCATCTCCTCGGCTATTTTTTCCAGCTTCACCATCCTCTTGCGATGCATCGCCTTTCTAATCTCCGGCTTGTGCGTGTCGGTTATTACGTCGCCTTTTTCGTCATGCTCGTCGCTGGTGGCTATGTGCATGCCTCCGGGCGTGCCGGGGATCGCCCTTGGGGATATCCCGTTCTCGGTGATTTTATACCTCTTATACTCCTCCCAGAGGATAGGCGCGTTGAGGAGCTCGCCCCTCTCAATCCTGAATCTGCCCGGGTCGAACTCCACCGTGTTAAGGGACTCGTTGAAGTATAGGTCTGTGAGGACTATCACGGGGACTTGGTACTTCTCTGCTATGTTGAAGGCCTTGGCAGCGGCGTAGAGCCCTTCCTCGATGTGCCTAGGCGCAATTACGGCGTGTGGGTACTCGCCGTGTGCAGGAGACAGCGCCATTAATAGATCAGACTGCTCAGTCTCCGTGGGGAGCCCTGTGCTGGGCCCTCCTCGCTGTGCAAGGAACACAACGACGGGGGTCTCAATCATCGCGGCTAGGCCGAAGGCTTCGTGCATTAGGTCGAATCCCCCGCCGGAGGTGCCGGTGGCGGCCCTGACGCCGGCGTAGGCCGCTCCTATGGCCATGTTAATAGCGGCGATTTCGTCCTCGGGCTGTACAACAGCCACGCCTAATTTTGGCCCCCACTGGGCCAGCCAGTGGAGCATGGGGCTAGCCGGCGTCATGGGGTACGCCGCATAGAACTTCATCCCGGCCATCACAGCCCCCACAGCCAGCGCCTCTGCCCCCGACATGAGAAGACGAGGCTCCCCCACCCTCTCCACATCGGCTATGGGCGAGTACTTCGCCTGCGCCGCCCTCCACGCATCATCTAGGACGGCTATGTTTGCCTCCGCCACTTTCCCCTCGCCGAACTCCTTCGTCAGTTGTTCGGCTATGTATTTGGGGTTGAGGTTTATTAAAGCGGCGAGCGCCCCCAGCGCCGCCGTGTTCTTCATTATCCTATTGCCGTGTTTGGTGGCTATATCCGTCAAGGGGATCTCCTTCTCAGACACGACGTACTTCGCGCCGCCTCTGTGCTGGACCAGCGCCGTATCGTTAAGCGCTATCAACACGTCGTAGGTTCTCCACCTGCCGTGGCTGTAGATCTTCCTGTCAGATATGCGGATTTGGTAGAACATCGCGGGGTTCCCCTTTATTATTGAGCCGTACTGCCTATAGGCAAAGACGTGGTACCCCAACTTGGCGAAGACCGTGGCCAAGGTGCGGCCCGTGGTCTCCACGCCCTCTCCTTGGGCTCCGCTTATCCGTATAGTGAGCTCCACGTTAAGACTGTCGATTTTCATTTTTAAGTATAATTAACATTAATTTTTGATTTCTTCCCACTTGTCTGGATACTTTCCCAATTTAGCGAAACACAAGGGGTTGCGCTGAGACACAATGCTTAAAAAATGTCCATAACGTTTCAGCATGTCTATTAGGACGGTTGTCGCGGCCTCGACTATCGGGACCCTTATTGAGTGGTATGATTTTTTTGCGTACTCATCTCTCTCCCCCTTCATAGCCGAGTACTTTTTCCCCAAGAGTGACCCGGCGGTTGCCATAATTTTGACGTGGCTTGTATTCGCCACCGCCTTTGTGGTGAGGCCAGTCGGCGCCGTCTTGTTCGGCCATCTGGGAGATAGGATAGGGCGTAAGTCCACCTTCCTCATAACGCTGATAGTCATGGGCCTAGCCACCTTTTTCATGGGCCTAATCCCCACGTACGCCCAGGCAGGCATCGTTGCTCCTCTGCTACTGACATTGCTGAGGATAGTACAGGGCATCGCGCTGGGGGGCGAGTACGGCGGCGCCATCACATACGTCTTGGAGCACGCCCCGGCGGGTAGGAGGGCTTTTTACAACGGGTTCGTAGCCGCCACTCCGCCCCTCGGGCTGGGCCTCTCATCCATCACCGTGGTGTTGTCCTCGTTGCTCTTGACAAAGGAGCAATTCGCTACCTGGGGCTGGAGGATGCCGTTCCTCGTCTCCATTATCCTCACGGCGCTTGGGGTATACCTGCGCTTCAAGCTTGCAGAGTCCCCCGTTTTTGAGGACATCAAAAAGAGGGGCGAGGTAGCCAGAGTACCCATCGCCGAGGTGCTGGGGAGGCACCTACCGTGGGTGCTGGTGGGGGTGGCGGTGGCCGCTGGCCACGCGGTGTTGGCCTACACGTCGACTGGCTACATATTTACCTACTTGGTGCAGACAGCTAAGCGGACGCCTGTGGAGGCCAACATTATAGTGGGCGCCGCGGCGCTGGCGCAAATACCCTTGTACCTATTAGCCGCGTGGCTTGGCGATAGGGTTGGGAGGAAGGCCGTCTACATGACGGGGCTGGCCATCGGCTTGGCAACCTACTACCCCCTCTACTACCTCCTGCCCTCCCTTGACCTTTGGCTCGCCGCATTGGCCGTCTACGTCATGGTTGGGGCCACCGCCTTCACATTCGGCATCTTGGGCACGGCACTTGCGGAGCTCTTCCCCGCCAGGGTTAGGTACAGCGGGATGTCGCTGGCCTTCAACCTCGGCGTGGGGCTGTTCGGCGGCTTCACCCCCACTATCGTCCAGCTGATAGGCACCCTCCTCAAAAACCCGCTTGCCGGGTTGTTGCTGTACACATACGTCGTGGCCGCCGCGGCTCTGATAATCGCGGCGCTCATCCTGCCCGAGACTAAGTCAAAAGACGTCGCCGCTTAGCCGCCCAAGAGCAACGGTAAAACGAGTAGTGATAGTAACATGTTAAAGAGTACAATGGCAACTATCGCAGTGTACACCACGTTTTTATTTTTCGCGAAGTTGGCCAAGGTTAAAACAACGGCGGCTATGGGCGTGGCCATAAGCGCCATGAGGCCTAGGTAGATGTAGTCAAGGCCGTGTATGGCCACGACCCCGCGGAGCACCCGCCACACTGGGAACTGGGAGCTGTTTATAGGCGACTTGGGCGAGGCTATTTGGGGAATAGTGTAGTTGCCCGACCCGTGGAAGGCGTAGATCAAGACGAGGCCTAGCCCTATCAGCGCCGCGCTGACCAGGGCCCCGGCGCGGAGGGTGAGCTCTATGGCCTTTTCAAAATCCATAGCCGAGCCCCCTCAACACCATCCTGACGCCGAGGTATGCCAGTATTGCGATGAAGATGTACCTAATCTTCCTCCCGGTTATCTTCATTAAGATCTTCGTGCCGACGTACGACCCAGCGAGGACGCCTATGGCAGTCCCCGCGGCCAGGAAGGGCTGGATGTAGCCGTGGGCCCAATACACGGCGCTACCGGTGGCGGCGGTTATCCCTATCATGTAATTGCTAGTAGTCGTAGAGACCTTCATTGGCAGGTTCATGGCCCAGTCCATTGCCAACACCTTGAGCACGCCGGCGCCTATGCCCAAAAGGCCGGAGATGACGCCCGCAGCTAGCATTATGAGAGCCCCCAGCCACCACCTCACCCCGTGGTACTCAACCTCCCTCCCCAGCGCCTCGTCGTAGTAGCGGCCCCAGAGCTGGAATACGCGGGTGGTCCAGTCTGGGTCTCTAGGCGGGGGGAGCTCGCTCTTCGACCGGGACCACTGGACGTAGATCTGGGCCAGAAGCACGGAGCCGAAAATTAGGTATAGGACGTGCTCGAGCCCCGCGGCGTAGATCCTCGCCACAAGGATAGAGCCAATGATAGAGCCCGTCGTGGTGGCCACAGCCAGCCCCACCCCTATCCTCACATTAACGATGCCCTTCCTTATGTACACGCTGGCGGAGCCGCTGGAAGTGGCAATAGTCGATATTAAGCTGGCCCCCGCGGCGTAGGGGAACGGAATGCCCATGTACAGGGTGTAGATGGGAACAAGGAAGGCCCCGCCGCCGAGCCCAGTCAAAGCGCCTAGTAACCCCGAAAAGGCGCTTACCCCAAGCACCAAGCCCAAGAACTCAAGAGGCGGCACCACGGAGATTAATTTTATTTTTATTTTTTCCAAACCGCCCCCGCGTATTGTTATAAAGCACTGCGTCAAGTCTCCTGTGGAATACCTCTTCACCACCGTGCCGGGGCTGGAGGACTTCGTTATCGAGGAGCTGTCGGAGAGGTTCCCCACGAGCCGGGCAAAGGGAGTTTACATGACTGGTAGGGTTGTGGCAGAGGTTGGGGCAGAGGCGGCGGAGCTTTTTAGGCTGAGGACAGTGGAGCGCTTTGGGATATTTCTCGGAGACGGATTCGGGGAGGATCTCAGCGGCGTGGTGGAGATTGCCCAACGGCACCTCGCAGGATCGCTTAGGTACTTAACCCGCTTCACCACCGTGGGGGTGAGGTGCGAGAGGGTTGGGCAACACGGCTTCACATCGCGGGACGTGGAGCGGGAGGTGGGGAGGTGGTTCAAGGAGAGGGGCTTTACGATCAGCCTCGTGGAGCCCGACGTCGAGGTAAACGTCGACGTGGTGGAGAGCTACATCGCCGTGTGGATCACCGTGGCCAAGAGGAGCCTCAAGGACAGGCCTTGGAGGGTCTACGAGCACTACGCCAGCCTCAACCCCATTATAGCCAACGCCATGGTCCGCCTAGCCAAGCCGAAGCCGGGAGAGACGGTCTGCGACTTGACCTGCGGCGGTGGCACCATAGTGGCGGAGGCGGCGGAGCTTTACCCACACGCCCGCTACCTCTGCGTCGACATCTCGCTGAGGCACGTCAAGGGCGCCGTGAAGAACACGGCGGCTTTCCCGCAGGTCGACGTCCTCTGGTTCGACTCCACAAAGCTCCACAGGGCGGTCCGCCCCGTATGCGACAAATTCGTCTTCAACCCCCCGTACGGCTTTAGAATACCGGAAAGAGTGGGTAGGCTATACCGCCTCTTAGGCAAGGCCATGCGTAGGCTGGCCCGGGGCTGCGCTACCTATGTCGTCATCACCCCCCGTCACAAGACCTTTATCAGCCAGGTGGGGGGAGAGTTGTTGTTTAGAAGAGTGGTGTACCAAGGCGGCCTCTACAGCCACATAATAGCCGGGAGGATATGTCCCTAGATTAAGTTGAGGGGGTCAGCCGTATCTATTGAGTACTCCTCCGACTTCTTGACAAGCCCCGCTAGACTGCTCCCGATTTTCCTTAGAAGAGACCTCTTCGCTCTTTTTTCGTCAACTACGCCTTCGCTTGTCACAACCCGCACCACTTCTTCGCCATCTTCCACTGTCTTCACAATGAGCGCCCTCATCCTTATGTTATACCCTTTTCGAAGCCTTCGTAAATTTCTGCGTCGGGCACCACCACGTAGTCAACCACCTCGCCGTTTTCGTCCACTTTGGCGAGGTGGTGGTGGCCGTTTAGAAAAATGTCTACTTTTACCGCGCCGCCTTCGCGTTTATACCTCACGTCCTCCCCGGCAATGCCGAAAAACTTAGATGCCACCTCCACGGCGTAGCTCTCCTTGACTGCCCGAGCCCTTGCCACAACCTCTCCAAACTCGTTGAGCTTTAGCTCCTCCACGAAATTGCCCTGATCTAGCCTCACCTTGTAACCATCGCCTCTCACCACCTCGCCGCCGTACGCTCCCCTCACTAAGTCATCGGTAAGGCGGCCTCGCTCCATTTTCACAACTCTTCCCTTCTTATCGACGTGTACAACCACGTCAACGAGCCCCACCTTAAAGCGTATGGCGTACAGCGCCGCAACCCACGCAAGGGCGTGGTTCTTGAGCTGGATCTTGATATCTTGCGCCCCCTCCGGGACTATTCTACTTGTGATATAGCGGATGGCGATTTCCCGGGCCGAGTAGTAGTCCTCCCTGCTCGTCTCGTACTCCACATAGAAGTTAACCGTATTGATCAGAGGCGGCACGCCCTCGTATACCTCACCCTCTGCGTCCACCGAAATTACGGCCTCCTCCGACCTCCTCCTCCCCAGCTTGTAGCTCGCCTTGGCTTTAAACACGTAGAGCCTTTTCAAAAGTGCGGATACGCCCCCGAGCTGAGGATGTAGCGCCCCCTTGGACTTCAGATAGGCCCTTGCAACCTCCACGGCGTTGGTGACTCCCAGCGGGATAAACACCCCGTCATCCCTCACCTCCCTCTCCACGGCCTCATGACTCCCCTCTTCTTGATGCACCGCTGCGACCACGGCCTTGGGCATCACCAGGGGAATTAACTGCTCCTCCACCATCCTGGCAAGCCTCGCGCCGTTTATGTAGTCTATCCGGTACTGCCTCGCTAAGCTCAGCGCAGGTCCGTTGAGATCAGAGGTGGTGACAATGAGCCCGCGGTCACAGCGGTGTTGCTCCATGCCGAACAAAACGTTTCTGACATCTTTCTCCGTCACTTTCCTCTCCGGCGAGTACCTCTTAACCTGGACGCATACCCTACTCCCAAACCGCGTGTCCTCAGCAATTATGTCACAACCTCTGTCGTACGGCCCACCCACAACGTTGTGAACTCTTAAGCCCAAGACCGGTAGCACATAGTCAGCTACATATTTTTCAAACTCTTCAGAGCTGAGAGACGTTAAGATATCCAGGACGCCCATTACAAATCACATAAAACAATAACTTAAATATATTAGCTATACAACCCTTGCTGAAATAAAAACGGATTCACAGAGCGTTGAGACGTGGCTTCCCGTCAGCCGGGTCGGAACCTCGTGCTAGGCTATCCCCAACCAGCGACTCACAGCCACAAGAAAAACGAACGAGGCCAGCGGCACCAAGACGTTGTCGTCGATAGGCGGGAACTCAAAACGCTCGACAAAGCTGGCGAGAAGCCCCGCGGCCGCGCCCGCCACGCCCAAGTAGTACCAGCCTATCGGCACCGAGACTGCGGCCATTGCTATGTTGCCGGCCCAGTGTTTTGTACGCCTTTTGAAGAGGAGGTTTCTCACAATTCCGGTGGCTGAGTCGCCAACGGCCATGAAGAGGGCGGGGACTACGCCTAGCCTCCAGTCGCCGAGTAGGCCCCAGCTCAGCGCCACCACGAGCCCCCACATGACGGCGAAGGACACCTCGTACATGTTGTCGGGGTCTTGGAACCACCACAAGAGGCGCCCCGTCTTATGCGGTATGTAGAGAAAGGTTGCGATGGCGAAGGCGGACAGCGTAGGCACAACCCAGCTGGAGAAGAAGGGCACCAACACTGCGACTACCCCGCCTGCTAAGATATGTATGATCTTCCGGTTGAAGTACACAGACCTCATGTGGCCCAGCCTCGACAGCGGCTTGTAGGTAAGCCTAGTCAGCACGAGGGTGACAAACATCACCCAAGCTCCTAAAGCCGCCGCAAGCTCTAAGTCCGACATAAAAAAGCTGGGGTTAAACGAACTCGACCCCCTCGGTGGTGGTCAGCGTCACTTTGTAGAGGAAGTCCATCTGCCTGAGAGCCGCGGCGTAGTCGAACTCGTTGAGGGCGGCGATTGCGTCTATGGGCACCACAACGTCGTACAGCCTCAGCCTGGCGCTGGCCACCGTGTGTAGGACGCATATGTTGGCCACAGTGCCCGTCACCACTAGGTGTTGTATGCCGTACATTCTCAATACGTGATCCATGGGCGTGCCGAAGAAGGCGTCGTATCTCATCTTCTCTATTACGATGTCGCCCTCCCTCGGCTTGAGCTCGTCGACGATTTGCCAGCCCCAGGTCCCCTTAACCACGTGCGGTCCCCATATGGGGAACTCCACGGGGTCGTCGGGGTAGTGGGTGTCCTGGGTGTATACAACCCTGACCCCGGCCCTCCTCGCCTTCTCCAGGAGAGACGCTATGCGTGGGATTATCTCCCGGGCCGCGGGGCCGTAGAGCTTGCCGTTTGGGTGGGCGAAGTCGTTCTGCATATCAACCACGACCACTGCGCTCTTCTTTGCGGGGAGGGACACCTTGTCAACAATCGTGACTCGGGGAACTTTTACAGATTCGGGAAGCATGTACAACTCGGATTGGGATAAAAGATTTTTACCCGCTTTTCCAGCTCTGCTTATGAAAGAGGTTGTGTACACAGAGGCGGCGCCTAAGCCTATTGGGCCCTACTCACAGGCAGTCAAGGTGGGCAACATGCTCTTCGTCGCTGGGCAGATCCCCGTCGACCCCAAGACGGGCGAGGTTGTGAGGGGCGACATAAAGGAGCAGACGAGGCGTGTGCTCGAAAACATTAAGGCGGTTGTGGAGGCGGCGGGCTTTACCATGAACGACGTGGTCATGGCCTTTGTCTTCCTCGCCGACATGAACCACTTCCCGGCCTTCAACGAGGTGTATGCGCAGTACTTCCCCGAGAAGCCGCCTGCTAGGGTGACGGTGCAGGCGGCGAGGTTGCCGAGAGATGTTTTAATAGAAATTGCCGTGATAGCGGCTAGGGGTTGACGAGGACTCGCAGCGCGGATCTGTGACGACGAACCGGGTTCCGACCCTTTTCGTCCTCGGAGGGGGGCGCGCCGCTATGGAAAAAGCTAAGCAATGCAACGCCGTCCATATCGACAAGTATGACGTGGTTATACCTGAGGAAGTCGACGGCGGCATTCAGGCACACGTAGAGGACCCGACCCTCGCTCTGCTGTTGCTAGACGTTGCCGAGAGGATCTATGTCTTTCCCGAATTCGCCGACTTGTTGCCAAGGCTCCGCCGGGAGAAGGTCGTCGTAGTGGCGCCGGGCGGCCACCCCCTCTGCGCTGAATACAGATGCGGCGACCTCTGTTCATAGCCACCACCTCCCTTACCAGAGCCGGCGTGGAAGCCTGCGCGGACTTCCTAGAGGCTATTGCCCCCGCTCAACGCGCAGAGGCTCCCCCCAAGCCTGCGCTAGCCATAGGCACATTAGTGCAAGAAGACGGAGTAATATGCGGCACTTACCCTCCCAACCCCATTGAACTAGCCCACGACCGCTGGCACCAACTCCCGCCGGAGAGGAAGTCGGCCCTGGCTAAGTGGATTGTAGAATATGTCTCTATGGTTATAGAAAGCATAAATCTCGACAAGGCGTATTTTAAACTTGTAAAACGAGGCTGGGCACACGCGTACGTCAACTATATAAGTTAACAATTTTAGTAAACTGTGAGCGTTGTAATAGGCGTCAGAATACCCAAAAAACTAAAAGAAGAATTAGAACAGCTGGGCATAGACTACGCCAGGGAGATAAGAGAATATCTCCAACGGCGCGTAAAAGAAGAAAAAGCCAAGAAGCTGGCAGAGGCCTTAGACAAGTTGATTGAACAGGCAATAGAAAAGGACTACTCCACCACGTGGATAAGGGAGGAGCGTGAGAGTCGTAGTTGACGCCTCTGTAGTAGTAAAATGGGCAGTCCCTGAGCCCTATTCACAGGAGGCAAGAAAACTACGCAACGACCACCTACTTGGCAGAGTAAAGGCCGTGGCGCCTCCATGTCTATGGCTCGAAGTGGCCAGCGCCCTACGTAAATACGTCATAAGAGGCGTATTGCCAAACGACAAGGCTTTGACCGCCGCAGAGCTACTATACCAAACTGAAGTGGAGATAGAAGAAGTAGACCCACGCCAGGTGTTAGCCACAGCAGTTAATCAAAGTTAAATACTGGACAAAGTA
>FPIC01015319.1_pt1 | contig 17567 bp, 14 predicted proteins | sample 1504481 | NCBI WGS metagenome assembly FPIC01 (sample SAMEA4475357, study PRJEB15587) | soil metagenome | biome: Soil; feature: Field | place: India | collected 2015-03-11 | depth 0 m
ATATACCAGGGAGCTTTTTATTTTAATGTATTATCTATCGAACCAGTGTCTTCTGCGGCTTAGCTTAAGATCTTGTAGAATAGATGCCTTTACGTTTATATCAAAGGTATATGACTGCCTTGGCCCAAAAGGAATCCAACTAAAGCGCATATCCCAGCAATGGAGATCTCTGTGTATATTAAGGGTAGTAAAGCTAAAGTTGCGGGCTTCAAAATCAAATGCAGAACTACCGCTTATCTTCCACTTTTCGGTAAGGCTGATATCACCGTTAAAGCTTAAGCTTTGCACCACCCTTGCTTCATCAAATCCTCTTTTTGAATAGTTTATGTTATAACTCATAAACAAACTCCAGGGTATGTTAAAATCAACATACATATCCGGATTCATATTAATCTGGCGCAATTGTTCTTCGCTGGCAAGGTCTAATTGTGGCCGCTGGCGGGGGGCTGTTTTACGCTTCAGCGCTTCAGGGTTAAAGTTTGTACTTAATGAGAAGTTGATACTGGCCAAAGACGCCAGACCTTCTCCACGGGTAATTGCATAAGTTTTTTGTCTGTACTGTGTGTATCTTCTTTCTCCGTTTACTTGCGATATATTAGATACCCAGTAGCCATATGGATCCAGTATGGCATTTGCCATAATATCAACACTGTTTAATATTCGGGTACGAGCTGTAAGATTAATATCCGACAGGTTGTTAGAGTCTGCCAGGAAGTTGTAATTAGTACTTATACCAAAATCATCAAGAAGGCTTACTTTGGTAAACTTTGTAGCAGTATCGCCTTTTGCTCTAACCTTCATTTCCAGGTTGTTATTCAATAAAAAGCCAATGCCTCCGGAGCGGCCTGCAGAAGGTCCCCCAAACATGCTACTTTGGAAAGGCGAGAACCGTTGTGTGGGGCCATTTTCGCCTAGTTGTACCTGCTGATAAATGCCCCAGCGTGGATCAGAAAAATCAGGTCGGTAATTAAAGTTGAACGTAGGTGTCATTACATGGCGTATTGCCTCTACCCGCTTTCCTTTAACAAAATAGGTACCATACACACGGGTTGTTAAGCCTGCATTAGTGTTAAAAGAATAAGCCCTGGCAAAACCATTTACCATTTCTGATTCTATTTGTTCTGATCTTTCGTTATAGCGGAAAACCTGCCTGCGGAGGTACCAGAACTCTTCGTAATTTACGCTTGGATTAAGGTTAAAGAACCTGAACAAGGTTACTGATGTAGTAATAGGTATACTGTGCCGGCCGCCTGCCTGGGTTCTTTGCAAAATTTCTGGCAGGTTGGCCATGTTAAAGGCTAGTACGCTATCAGCCCTGGAAGGAACTCTTTCTGCAGAGGGGTTATTGCTAAATGCCGGGTTCTGAACAGGTGCATTCGAGATCCTGTTAGAAGCGTTGAAGTTATAGGCTACGTTAATATTGTGATACCAGGTACGTGAAGGGGAATCTGCTTTTTTGAAGGGGTAGATTCGGTTCATCGCAAAGTTAACATCTGGTAAAATAAAGTTCATTTCACCTGTACGGGTGTTTTGATCCTGCCTTAAGTTAGCACTCAGGTTAAAGGGAGTGCCTGTAAAGGTTTTAGACCAGGATATGTTCGATCTGAAGGTATTGGAAAGATAGTTTTGAGCATCCCAGGAGTTAAGCTGGTTAAAGCGGCTGGTACCAGCACTTACTGATGTAGAAAAGCGGCTTGTGCCTTTGCTTTGAGGGGTGTGCGACCAGTCAACCCAAAAGTTAGAGTCTACCGCCCTGTCTATTTGGGTCTCGCCACGCACCTGCCTGTTATAGCGCACATTAAAGCGTCCATCATATTTATATCTATTCCGGTAGTTGATCATAGAGCTCAATCCATAACCACCGCGGGAGTAAATGTCGCCCAATAGGTTAATGCCCAGGTAGTCATTTACCGCCCAATAGTAGCCACCGTTTCTTAAAAAGAAACCTCTATCCAGAGCCTCTCCATAGGCAGGCATAACAATACCTGACGACTGCTTGCGAGGTGTAGGAAACATGCCGAAAGCAAAGCCTAAGGGAGTAGGCACATCGCTTATAACCAGGTTAAAAGGACCGCTGATCAATTTATCGTTAGGAATAACTTTAATTTTATTGGCCCTTATATAAAAGTGTGGGTGCTCCAGGTTGCAGGTAGTATAGTGGGCATGCCTCACAAAAAGCTCATCCCACTCATTCTTCTTAATGGTTTCGCCATGCAGGTACCCTTCGCCCTGTTGGGTAACCACACCAGAAATAAGAGCCTTGCGCGAGCGAAAATTGTATTTGATATGCTCTACTACAAAGGTTTCTGTTCCTTGCTTAAATACAGGAGTGCCTATTTTTTTGCCCAGCGAGTCCAGGCCACCACGGGCCGTTAGGGTGTTAGTAGTCCAGTTGATAGTTATGTATTGAGCGGTAAGGGCTATATCACCATAATCGATTTTAGCGTCTCCATACAGGTATACTATATGATTTTCAACATCAAAACGTATGGAATCCTCGGCATCATATTTAATGCTTGTTTTTATATCTCCGGTGGGTTGGGCGTTTACACTAATAGTGTCTGTAACAGAATTGCTTGCCGGGGCTAGACCGGGTACTGGCTGCAAGGCTGGGCGGGTGGTATCTCCGGGTGCAGTTGCTGGCCTGTTGTTTTGTGCATGTACCTGTAAGGCTGCGCTTAAAAGCACCAGGCATACAAGCAAACGTACAAACAAAGGGTATAGTAAAGGTTTCAGAGCTCTAAAGAGTTTACAGATTGGCAAAATTACCTAAAACTTTTGGAATCTGGTAGATAGAATTGCAACCATTGTGGAGAGGCGCAACAAAAAACCTGCCATTTCAAAAACTGATATTGTGAAAAAAAAGCTAAATAATATAAAACTTTGTATGCCCTTATTAGCGTATTACTATTCGCCTGACAAGCAAATGAATCTATTAATTTAACATTTTATCGCTTATACCTCACTTTTTTTAGAATTCTTACTAAGCATAGTAACACCTAAAGTAAGCGCAGGCATAAGATAAATCCCTATTAATACGTTATTGAGGGGTTAGTTATTTTAGAGTTTGGATTAATATTTGTTAATTTGTATTGTTAAAAGTAAAGCATTATTAAATGCTTCTCTCCACAAACGTATTATCTGTTTATAATATATTTATTTTTGTCTTTTTGATACCATAAAGCCATAACAATGAGAAATTTAGTTTACATCTTAATGTTTGCAGGAATGGTGCTGCTCGGCTCGTTTACACCATGGGAATCAAAAAAGTTTAAGGTAAAAACAGTAGTGATTGATGCCGGCCATGGAGGAAAAGATCCGGGATGCCACGGTAAAGTTTCCAAAGAGTCTGAGGTAGCCTTAAAAGTTGCGCTTGAATTAGGTAAAACTATTAAAACTTACATGCCTGATGTAAAAGTAGTTTATACCCGTACCACTGATAAGTTTGTGGAGTTGCATGATAGAGCAGAGATAGCCAACAAAAACAATGCAGACCTGTTTATTTCTATCCACTGTAACTCTGCAGATAACAAGCAAGTGCATGGTACAGAAACCTACACCATGGGTCTTGGTAAATCAGATGGTAACCTGGATGTAGCCAAAAGAGAGAACTCTGTTATTTTGCAGGAAGAGGATTATCTGAAAAAATATGACGGGTTTAACCCTAACTCGCCTATGGCTCATATTTACTTTGCTAACCTGCAGAGTGCTTACCTGGAAAACTCTCTGCGATTTGCCGATCATGTTGAAACCCAGTTTAAATCAAGGGTAGGCCGTAATAGCCGCGGTGTTAAGCAAGGCAACCTGCTCGTACTTTGGAAATCTTCTATGCCTTCTGCTTTGATAGAGATAGGCTTTCTTACCAATGCACAGGAAGAAAAATTCCTCAATGACCCTCTGGGGCAAAGCTACATAGCATCTGCTATATACCGGGCTTTCAGAGATTACAGAGAAAATATTGAAGTTAACAACTAAGGCAAATCAGGGCAAATCTTTATATTTGCCCTGATTCGTTTTTAAGAAGTGCCTGTGGAGTGGTAAAATGCTAACTTACTGCTTATTGAGGGCTTAAATAAACTTCTTATGCAACCTTGATGCCTGTAATATGGTATTATACAGACCGACCCGCGTGGAACCTGTATTTTGCCTCCAGGCCCCATACTCTAACCTCGTTTTTGCGTGAAACTCTCAAAAGAACTTAAAGTAGGCTTATTAGCAGTTTTCTCTATTACAGTCTTATATATCGGGTTTAATTTCCTGAAAGGTGCCGATCTGTTTTCTTCTACCCGCAGCTATTATGTAGTATATGATGATATTGATGGGCTAACCGTATCTAACGCTGTAATGCTTAATGGACTATCTGTAGGGCGTGTGCAACGTATAAGGCTTATGCCGCATCGCAACAACCACCTGCTGGTTACGATAGAAGTAGATGAGGATATTATACTTGGCGAAAACTCCAAAGCAGTACTAACCGATAGCGATTTGCTTGGAGGAAAAACAGTAAACCTGGAAATAGGAACAATTACCCGCCAACTGCATGGAGAAGACACCCTTATTGCAGAAAAAGCCCAGGGTGTAGCTGATCTTTTGCAGCAAAAAGCTGTGCCAGTGCTCGATAACCTCGACTCAACTGCTGTTGCTTTGTTTAATCTTATTCGTGGCTTTGAAGGCACAGCCGGCCAGGTGCGCAATACACTCGGTAACCTGGAACAGAGTTCTACTTCGTTAAGAGGTATTATGGATGAGAACCGAACCAAAATCGGATCCATAACAGCAAATATGAGTACACTTAGCGCCTCGCTTATAGAAAGCAACCGCCAATTGCAGCCAATACTGGCAAAGGTGAACAACTTTGCAGATACACTCAACCATATGGAGCTTGCCAAAGCTGTTGATAATGCCAACCGTTCTATGGAAGACCTTAATCGCTTGTTAACTAAAATTAACCAGGGGCAAGGATCTTTAGGTAAGTTAGCAAACAACGATTCTCTTTATAACAACCTTAACCATTCGTCCCAAAGCCTCGATAATTTGTTGAGAGACGTAAAAACCAACCCGGGGCGGTACATTAATATTTCTGTATTTGGAAGAAACCGCAACCGTGATCAGGAACAACAGGGTCAGGGCCGGAGGCGGGAATAATACCTGCATGTGTCTCTTCCATTTTTTTCAATAACCAAAAACATATTGTATGTCCTCCACCACACTAGACAACAACATTAACATTGAGTTTAACAAAAACGAAGACCACTTTAAACAACTCCTTTACCAACTCCAGACAAAGCTTTACAAAGTGTACCTGGGTGGTGGAGAAAAAAAAATAAAGGCTCAGCATGATAAAGGCAAGCTAACAGCACGTGAGCGCATTGAACACCTGATTGATAATGGTTCAAAATTTTTAGAGGTTGGTGCTTTTGCCGGTGAAGGCATGTACAAAGAAGAAGGAGGCTGTCCATCTGGAGGAGTAGTTACAGGAATTGGATATATAAAAGGACGTCAGTGTATGATTGTGGCCAATGATGCCACAGTTAAAGCAGGTGCGTGGTTCCCGATTACTGCAAAAAAGAATCTCAGAGCCCAGGAAATTGCCATAGAAAATCGCCTGCCAGTAGTATACCTGGTTGATAGCGCCGGGGTATTTTTGCCTATGCAGGCAGAGGTGTTTCCAGATAAAGAGCATTTTGGCCGCCTGTTCCGGAATAATGCGGTAATGTCTTCTATGGGTATCATACAGATTGCTGCAATTATGGGCAGCTGTGTGGCAGGTGGTGCTTACTTACCTATCATGTCTGATGAGGCCATGATTGTGGACAAGACAGGCTCTATTTTCCTGGCAGGCTCTTACCTGGTAAAAGCAGCAATAGGCGAGGATGTAGATAACGAAACCCTTGGTGGCGCAACTACACATTGCGAAATATCAGGCGTAACCGATTATAAGTTTGAAAATGACCAGGAGTGCCTGGAAGCCATCCGGAATATTTTTGATAAACTGGGTGCCCCTGAAAATGCAGGCTTTAACAGGGTAGAACCTGCCGAGCCGGCAGAGAACCCTCAGGATATTTATGGAATTATTCCTCATGACAGGGTAAAGCCATATGATATGATGGAGGTAATTAAAAGACTGGTAGATAACTCTGAATTTGAGGAGTATAAAGCCCTTTATGGTAAATCGTTGATATGCGGTGTAGCCCGTATTGACGGGTGGGCCGTAGGCATTGTGGCTAACCAGCGTAAAATGGTAAAATCCAAAAAAGGCGAGATGCAAATGGGGGGTGTTATTTATTCTGATTCTGCAGATAAAGCAGCCCGATTTATCATGAATTGCAACCAGAAAAAAATACCATTAGTGTTTTTGCAGGATGTTACCGGCTTTATGGTAGGCAGCCGTTCTGAGCACGGGGGTATTATTAAAGATGGTGCTAAAATGGTAAATGCCATGGCTAACTCGGTAGTACCTAAGTTTACAATAGTACTTGGCAACTCGTATGGTGCCGGTAATTATGCCATGTGTGGTAAAGCCTACGATCCCAGGCTTATTTACGCCTGGCCCACCGCACAAATAGCAGTAATGAGCGGAGCGGCTGCGGCTAAAACCCTGCTGCAAATACAAGTAGCTACCCTTAAAGCAAAAGGCGAAACAATTACCCCTGAGGCAGAAAAAGAGCTGCTTGAAAAAGTAACGAATGATTACAATGAACAACTATCGCCCTACTATGCAGCCTCGCGTATATGGGTTGATGGTATTATTGACCCCCTGGAAACCAGGAAGGTAATATCCATGGGAATAGAAGCGGCCAACCAGGCCCCAATAGAGAAAAAATACAATGTAGGAGTGATCCAAACATAAGGTTTGGCAAATCCGTATTGTGATACACATATGGAAGAGAGCGAAATTAAAGCACTGGTGTCGTTGCTTGGAGATGACGATAAAGAAATACTGTCGCACGTAGAGCAAAAAATTATTTCTCTCGGTGATACAGCTATTCCTTTTTTGGAAAGTGAGTGGGAAAACAACTTTAACCCAGAGGTTCAGAAACGTATCGAAGACCTGATTCACCAGCTGCAATTTGAAAACTTAAAGCGCAGGTTGCGCAATTGGAAAGAAGAAGGAGGCGAAGACCTGTTGGAGGGTATGTGGCTTATTGCTACCTACCAATACCCAGACCTGGACTTTGAAAAGCTCAAGAAAGAAATTGAGCAAATATATTATGAGACTTGGCTGGAGCTAAAAAACGATATACACCCGTTTGATCAGGTGCGTATTATCAATGATGTATTGTTCAATAAGCTAAAGTTTGGGGCCAATACCAAAAACTTTCATGCTCCGGCCAACTCCATGATTAATATAGTATTGGAGTCTAAAAAAGGTAATCCTATAACCCTCTGCGTTATTTATATGCTGGTAGCGCAAAAGCTAAAGCTGCCGGTATATGGGGTAAACCTGCCTAACCTGTTTGTGCTTACTTACAAATCTGACCAGGCCCAATTTTATATTAATGCTTTTAATAAAGGCTTGATTTTCTCTAAAGCAGATATTGATAATTATATAGCGCACCTTAACCTATCCAAGCTTGATATTTTCTATAATGCATGCTCTAACCTGGATATTGTAAGGCGAGTGCTCAGGAACCTTATTATTTCTTTTGAACGGTTGGGCGAAGTAGACAAGGTAGATGAGATCAAGGAATTGCTGTCTACCATTGCAGACCCGAGCGATACAGATTATTGATTGCGCTTGATTACGCAGCCAATAGGACGCTTTTCTGTAATCTTAATACTGCTATTGCTTGCTACTGCATTTAAGGCATCCCGTAAATAAGCTGCCTGTACGGCATGAGGAGCCTGGGCATCATCATCAATGGCGCCTCTGTAGCGTAAAACAAAGCTATTGTTACGGCTTTCTAACACAAATACTTCGGGGTTTTTAGTAGCGCCAAACCGATCAGTTACCCTAAAGTCCTGGTCGGTAAGGTAAGGCATGCGAAAGCCCTTAGTGCGGGCACGCTGGCGCATCTCGTTTACCGACTCTTCTGCAGATAGCTGGGTATTGGAATTGATCAATATAAATCGAAACCCCTTGCCTTCAAACTCACGGGCAAGGTCATTGATCCGATCTTCATAAAGCCTTGAAAAAGGACAGTAGTTGCTTGTAAATACAAGAACAACCCCTTTCTGTGATAGGTAGTTATGCAAGGATACAGATTGATTATCAACTGCATTGGTTAAGGTAAAATTTTCTACCTTATCGCCTACTCTGTAGCCAGCGTTAGAGAAGGTAGAAAACAGCAACATCAGCATAATTGATAAAATTTTCATATCCTTAGGTATAGGTTGGGTCGATATTAAATGCTACTATAAAACTGTCGAAAGAAAAGTATTTTATTGTATGGACCTGTGATTTTACGTCATTTTTTTTTATTATACCTAACAAAAATCCCTCCATTTGTATATCGAAAGGTAATATTTCCAAATCTTCTTTAAGTATAAGATTCTTTTTGTGATATATTTTATACAAAACTTCCTTTACACACCAACAAACAGCAATTTTATGTAAGTCGTTCCCTGCCATGTCAAGCTCCTGATCAGATAGAAACCTGGGGGCGAGGGAGAGTAACTTTGGTTTTAAGGCTTCTATATCAATACCTGCAGCTATTTCGCTGTGAAGTATAGCAGCGCCATAGGGATAAGAATGAGATATTGATATTCCAGCTTTTAGGGACCGTAAATATGGTTTCCCTGTTTTTTCTTTTAAAAGACCCTCGTAAGGTATTTGCTTGTTTTGCATAATTGCCTGCAGGGCCAAACGGCCGCATAGCCACTCTTGCTTCCTTTTAGGAGCCGACATGCTGTGGTAGGTTTCCAGTTCATGTGGAGTACATACCAGTTGCGACAGTTGCTCAGGAGTCTGTTCATCATATTTCCATAAGGCCCACATGCTGTGTGGTGAAAGCGCCTGTAACTTTATAAGGGGCATACCATATTGATTTCTTCCTGATCTTAGTAAATAGAGTAGGTTTTGCAGATAAATTAAGGCAAATTAGAGCAAGATAAAATAATATAAAGTGCTTTTAAAGGTTGATTTTAAAATTTATACCTTTGTTGTACAAAGTAGAGACCAGGGTCTCATGTAATGAAAACAATACAAGTAGAAAAAAAAGCCTCTTTTACAGGGCATAAGGATAGTTTATACAGCCTTGAAAAAGGAGTAGAGCCAGGTGAATTTTATACATCAGGAGCAGATGGGATGGTGGTACGTTGGAATACAACGTTGCCCGACCAGGGGGAGTTAATGGTTAAAGTGCCTGCTTCAGTATACGCCATGCACTGTATAAAGGAGCACGGTATATTGTTGGTAGGGCAAAATTTTGAAGGTGTACATGCTGTAGATGTTCATACGAGGAAAGAAGTTAAATCATTAAAGATAACAGAAGCTGCGCTTTTTGACCTTAAAGCTGCTGGCCCTTATTTGATTGCAGCTGCCGGTGACGGAAGTGTGTTACGTATGGATTTACGTACGTTAACTGTACAGAAAGTAGCCCGGCATACAGAAAAGAGTGCCCGTAGTGTTGCATACGATCCGCACAGGCAGACATTAGCTGTAGGATATAGTGACAATACTATACGTATTTTAGACATGGATACCTTGCAGGTTATACAGGAGCTGCAGGCACATGCCAATTCTGTATTTACATTGGCTTTTTCGCCAGATGGTGCTTACCTGGTATCGGGCAGCCGTGATGCACACTTAAAAATATGGCAAAATACTGAGCGTCTGGAGTTACATACATCAGTGGTAGCGCATATGTATGCTATAAACCACATTGCTTATAGAGCTGATGGAAAGTATTTTGCTACCTGCAGTATGGATAAGTCCATTAAAGTATGGGACGCTGATACCTTTCGCTTGTTAAAGGTAATTGATAAAGCACGCCATGCCGGGCATGGTACTTCAGTAAACAAGCTAAACTGGATCAGTGAAAAAGAGCTTTTATCGTGCAGCGATGACCGCTCTGCTTCGCTGTGGCATATTGGCATTTGAAAAATATTAATATCCAAATATAGTAAAATACCGTAGGAGCATTGTTCCTGACATACGTATCAATAAAATATGAAAATTACACCCTTAGAAATCAGACAGAAAACTTTTGAAAAGGTATTTCGCGGTTACAACATAGAAGATGTAAACGCCTTTATGGAATCGCTTTCGCAGGTGTGGGACGCTACCCTTGCTGAAAACAGAGAGTTAAGAATACGTCTGGAAAATGCGGAAAAAGAGGTACAGAAACTGCGCGAGGTTGAAGATTCTCTATTTAAAACATTAAAAACAGCCGAAGATACCAGTGCTTCTATGCTGGACCAGGCTACAAAAAAAGCTAACCTACAGGTTCGTGAGGCCGAAATAGAGGCAGAGGCTCTTATCAAAGAAGCCAAGTGGCGTGCTAAAACCCTGATAGAAGAAGCTGAAGACGAGGCCAAAAAAACATACAACAACCTTCAGAAAGAACTAAAGACCCTTGAGCGCGAACAGGCTACTCTTGATAATGAAAGAGAGGTGGTATTGGCACATTTAAGGGATATTGCCACAGAAGTGCTTGAAAAAGTACAGAAGTTCTCGGCCAGGTCTGCCAAGGCAGCAATACAAGCCTCAACTGCTCCGTTTCGTACTGAATCGCATAAAAGTGCAGAAGATCAAACCAGCAGAGGCCTGTCTAGAGAAGAGGTGAGAGAAGAGCGCAGGCAACCAGAACCAGCCAGAAGCCAGGAAGCAGGACAGGCGCCTTCGCATAATAAAGAAGATGATAGTTCATCGTCTTTTTTTGATCAGTTAGGTTAGTTATATGAACACGGTAGCATTGGAGGGCATGGAGTTCTTTGCCTTCCATGGGTATTATGAGCAAGAGCGGCAAATTGGCAACCGCTATACAGTAGATGTATCAATAGATACAGATTTCTCTGAAGCTTCATCGTCTGATGAACTTACAGGTACTGTAAATTATGAGAAAGTATACAAGATTGTAGCTGAAGAGATGGAGCAGCCATCAAAGCTGCTGGAACATATTGCGCACCGTATCATTGAAAGGGTACAAAGTGCTTTTAGCCAGGCAGAGTGCTGCCGGGTTTCCATTGTTAAGCATAACCCACCTTTGGGAGGAGTTTGTAAACAAGCCCGTGTTACTATACAGAAACGTTTAAAGTAAATTGATCAGGAGCCTGTGGCAGTAGGATTATTAAAAATAAATCCACTGGCATTGGCTCCTTCTTCGTAATCTACTTCTATGCCTAACAAGTACATAGTGTGCTTTTTTTCTACCAGTACTTTCAGGCCATCCAGTTCAAAACGATCATCACCTTCCTTTGGCTTATCAAAACCAAGTAGATAAGAAAGGCCTGAGCATCCACCGCCCCGTATACCTACACGAAGTGCGTACTCGGCAGGAATGTTTTTGGTGGAAATAATTTTTCTTACTTCCTGTAGGGCTTTATCTGTAAAGGTTACCGGCAGAAGTTTGCTGATATCGGAATTGGCCATTTTGGTATAAAATTAGTAATTATGTGCGCAGAAAGGCAATGGGTTTATCTGGCGTATCATTATAAAGCAAAGATACAGAAAAATGTTCCTGCAGAGGCGACAGAAGTAACAGATCCGTAATTCTAAAAAGAGGAATAAACTATTTTATTACAAAGCAACCTAATCAAGATTGTAAATTAATGGAAGTATTTTCAGACCTGATCAAAATTCTATTACCCTCAGCCCTGGTGCTGTATGCTATGTACCTTACGGTAAATGCGTTTCTTACAAAAGAGTTCGAGCGCAGGCTGATTGATATTAAAACCAGCAATTCTAAACTTGTTTTACCATCGAGGTTGCAGGCTTATGAGCGGATTTGCCTCTTTCTTGAAAGAATTTCTCCTCACAACCTGATTTTGCGTACTTCTAATCCTTCTTTAAATGCTATGCAGTTCCAGCAGGTATTGTTATCCGAAATAAGGGAAGAGTTTAATCATAACCTGTCTCAACAGGTATATATGAGTGATGAGGCCTGGACAGTAACCAAGAGCGCGATGGAAGAGATTATTACAATTATTAATACTTCTGCAGAATCGATACAGAGAGATGCTCCGGGCATGGACCTTGCTAAAATGATTTTTGAAAACCTGCTCCAACGAAGCGAAGACCCTACGGCCAGGGCATTGCGCTTTATCAAAGATGAGATCAGGCAGGTATTTTAATAATTAACCTTACCCTTTGGTAAATTAAAAAAGCACCCTGAAGGTAACTTCAGGGTGCTTTTTTATAATTAGAGACCAATTGTTATCAATCAATTTTAAACAGGTTATCTTTTACTGCAGCTGTATTGATTTCAAGCTTGGTAAGTTCTGCATTTATTTGCTGCGGACCTACTGTCTGGTTAATAGTATGCGGAAACTTTACACCATTAACAGCTTTGTAATTATCAAAAAGGGTTGTTTGAGTCATACTTCCCATAGGGGTGTCTTGGGTAGACTCCTGCCTTATTTTTAAGCCAGAGTCTACAGCATAGAAATTAACCAGTTTTGCACCGCTTGGCATAGTAAGTTCTATACGGTAGGCCTGTTTGCCATTTACATTTTCTATTCCTTTTAGTTCAGGCTTTAGCTCACCACCAAAATAGTTTAGCTCCGGTATGGCCTCAAACTGCATTTTCTGTTCTTTTAGCTCATTACCGCTAATGTTCTGGCTTCCCATAGGGCCACTAATACGAGCCTGGTTGCCATTGTACACTATTTTGTTTACCGTCATATCGCCCATTTTAACTTCCATAAAGTAGCCAACTGGCATTCTTTGGTATTCTGTAATGGTAATGGTTCTGCCTTGTACAGAGGCTGTAGTTACCTTGGCAATGTTTTTTATTTTGGCAATGTTGGCTTTACCGCCTATAGCTTCAATATAATTATCCAGTACCTTTTGTACAGTTATACCTGCCGGAGCAGCTTGTGTAGTTTGAGGCGTGCTTGGCTTGCCGTACGAGTCTACATACTCAATGGTGCCAAATTGCTGTAAGCGTGGGGCTATCTCAGCAGCTTTGCCCACCACCAGTATATAAGCCTGGTCGGGGTTTATATATTTTTGTGCTACTTCCTGCACTTGCTGAGGTGTTACTGCAGCTACGCGTTTTAAGTAATTTGCATAATAGTCGGCAGGCAGGTTATAGCGGGCTGTATTTATAGCAAAAGAGGCAATGGTTTGGGGGCTTTCCAGGGATCGGGCAAAGCTGCCAGTAATGCCATTTTTGGTTTTCTGAAGCTCATCCTGCGGAACAACTTCGGTACGTATGCGATGCAACTCGTTTATAAACTCAACCACGGCGCTATCGGTAACTTCGTTACGTACATTGGCAAAGGCATTAAATGAGCCTACCAGTTTATCGCTTTGCAGCTGCGAGTATGCGCCATAGGTTAGGCCACGTTGCTCGCGCAGGTTGTTATATAGCCTGGCACCGGCACCTCCTAAAATATCGTTGGCAATGGTAGCCTTTACAATATCCGGGTCGCCAGGCTTAAGCACTATTGGATGGGTAATATTTACAACCGACTGTACAGAGGCAGGGCGGTCTACCACTACAATTTTGGTTTTGGCAGGCAGTGAAGGGGTTTCCCAGTTTACAGAAGGAACTTCGCCTCTTTGCCAGCCGCTAAAATGCTGGGTTACCAGTTTGCGTGCTTCTGCCAGTGTAATATCACCTACTACAGCCAGGTAACCTACATTAGGGCGGTAATAGGTTGTATAGAATTCCCGCACTTTATCCAGGGTAATATTTTCAACGGTTTCTTCGGTGGTAATTTCACCATATGGATGGTTTGCGCCATACAGTACCACATTACGAACACGGCTGGCTATTGCATCAGGATTATCTTTCTGGCTGGCCAAGCCAGATTTCATTTGGGTCTTTAGCTTATCTAACTCTTCCTGCTTAAAGGCAGGGTTCATCAGTACATCTGCCATTAAGGTAAGCAGCTTTGTCTGGTGTTTTTTAAGTGAGGAGCCATAAATACCGCTGGCAGAGGTAGCAAGCGAAGCACCGATAAAATCTATTTCTTCATCAAGTTGGTCTTTAGAACGGGTAGTAGTGCCTGTGCGAAGCATATCGCCTGCTACAGATACATAACCTGCTGCTTCTTTTTCCAATATCGGATCATAATCCAAAACCAGCGAATAGGCTACGCGGGGTAGTTTGCGGTTGGTTACAACAAATACTTTAAGGCCGTTCTTTAATGTAAAGGTTTCGTATTTACCCATGCGTATTTCTGGCGCTGGACCGGGCTTGGGAGGAGTACTACGGTCTACTGGTTGAGCCTGGCTGGCACTTAAACCCAGGCAAAGCAATATAAATGCTAGAATATAATTTTTTGTTCTGTTCATGATAGGTCTACCTCTTTATCGGGCACCGGCAGCGGTGTTTTGGTTTTGAGAAGCTTTAGGAAGATAATGCAGCACTACCCTGTTGGTTGGTACCAAATATTTGCGGGCTACACGCTGCAGGTCCTGGCGGGTAACTTTGTTGTAGCGCTCAATCTCAGTGTTAATCAGGTTGGCATCTCCAAAGTACATCTTATAGTTGGCCAGGCTCTCGGCTATACCTACTACACGGGCATTTCGGCTTACAAAGTCGTTTTCTATCTGGTTTTTTAATTTCTGAAATTCTCTCTCGGTTACCAGTTCGTTTTTAACACGTGTAATTTCACGGTCCATAGAGTTTTCCAGGTCTTTAGGGTCTACCCCCATGTTAGTGATACCCAGTGTAAGAAACAGGCCCGGATCTTCCAGGGCTAGTGGTATAGAGCCTACATATACTGCTTTTTGCTCACGATCTTTAATTTCTTTATTAAAGCGGGAGCTTTCCCCATCAGATAGCAGGGTGTTCAGCATGTCCATAGCATAGTAATCTTCTGTGCCCTGGGCCGGCATATGGTAGGCCTGTATTACAGCGGGTAGCTGAATGTTGTCATAAATAGTATCGCGTACTTCGCGTTGGCGTACAGGCTCTGTAACCTGGGGGCGGTATACCTCACCCTGGCCACGGGGAACTTCTCTAAAGTACTTGTCAATCATGGCGCGTGTTTGCTTCATATCAATATCACCAGCTATAGAGAGTATAGCATTGTTAGGTACATAAAACTGCTTGTAAAAAGCCATAAACTCATCCAGTGTGGCTGCATTTAGGTGCTCCAGGGAGCCAATAGGCGCCCAACGATAGGGGTGCTGTGTGTAGGCGCGGGTTAGTGTTTCAGTAAGAATTGAGCCATAGGGTTGGTTGTCAATACGCTGGCGCTTTTCTTCTTTCACTACTTCCCGTTGAGTGTCTACGCCTACTTGGTCAATTTTGGCGTGCAGCATCCTCTCAGATTCCATCCAAAGGCCAAGTTCCAATTGGTTAGACGGTAGTATCTGGTAATAATAGGTGCGGTCCTGGGTGGTGTTTGCATTGTTTTCGCCACCAGCGTTTTTGTTTAATACATCAAACTGGCCTCTTGCTATGTTTTCTGAACCTTCAAAAAGCAAGTGCTCAAAAAAATGGGCAAAACCTGTGCGTTGAGGGTTCTCGTTCTTGGACCCTACATGATACATAACTGTTACTGCCACAATAGGTGTACTCTTATCCTGGTGAAGAATAACATGCAATCCATTAGGCAGCGTGTATTCCTCAAACTGAATTTTGGTTTTCTGGGCATAGGAGGTTAAAGATGCCAGAAATAAGCAAAGTAATAATGCTTTTTTCATTGAGATGGGGTTAGGTTGAAGTTTTGCGGCTGTAAAAATGCAGCAGCGGTTTAATAAAACGACAGATTGGCCTTAAAAATTACATTGACTTTTGGAGGTGATCTTACGTTTCGAAAGGCAATTTAGTAAGAAAAAATTTAACACCTCCTTGTTTTATATAAGTTAGCTTTGCCAGAGAGGAAAATGGGCGCCATAAATTCTTAGCATTTCAAGCAATATATTATCTTATGTAAAAATGCTTTTTAAGGAACAGGAAGCTGGTTGCCTGTGTTTGGTGCTTAGCAGAAAGAGAATTATAAACTGAAGTATAACAGCGTTTTATAAAGGAGATATGTTATAAAACGAAACAGTTAAGATAGTAAATTTTATTGAGCAATAACTGTTTGATATTTAAATTTTTAATACCTTTGCAATTCACTCGGGTGAGTGGTGCCTGTTACAGGTAATGTTCAACAAAAACTTTCAACTGAGAAGCTCGGCAGTTGATCGATAACAGAGCAAAATACTTAATATGAGTAATACTCCTCAAGATTTCGATTGGGACAAAATCGACTTTAAAGGCTTTGGAAAAGGCTACTCTCAGGCACAGCAAGCTGAAATGGCTGAGATGTACGAAAAAACTCTCAACGAAATCACTGAAAAAGAAGTGGTAACGGGTACCGTTGTTGGTATCACTGACAAAGATGTTATTCTTAACATCGGCTTCAAATCAGATGGCCTTGTTCCCCTGTCAGAATTCCGTGACCTGGAGAGCCTTAAAGTAGGTGATACAGTTGACGTATTTATTGAAGATCAGGAAGATGCAGCCGGCCAGTTGGTTCTGTCACGCAGAAAAGCGCGCATTGTTAAAGCCTGGGAAAACATCCAGAAGGCCCTTGATAACGATATCGTTATTGAAGGTGTAGTAAAAAGAAGAACTAAAGGTGGTCTTATCGTAGATATCTACGGTGTAGAAGCCTTCTTGCCAGGTTCTCAGATAGACGTTAAGCCTATCCGCGATTTCGATGTATTCGTTGGTAAGAAAATGGAAGTGAAAGTAGTTAAAATCAACTACTCTAACGACAACGTTGTAGTTTCTCACAAAGTGCTTATCGAGAAAGATCTTGAGAAGCAAAAAGTTGAAATCCTTAATAACCTTGAGAAAGGTCAGGTACTTGAGGGTGTTATCAAAAACATGACTAACTTCGGTGTGTTCATCGATCTTGGTGGTGTTGATGGTCTATTGCACATTACTGATATCTCTTGGGGCCGTATCAACCATCCGCAGGAAGTACTTCAGCTTGACCAGAAGGTTAACGTTGTTGTGCTTGACTTTGATGATGAGAAGAAGCGTATCTCTTTAGGTATGAAGCAGCTTTCTGCTCATCCTTGGGATTCTCTATCTGCTGACATCCAGGTTGGTTCTAAAGTTAGCGGCAAGATCGTTAACGTAGCCGATTACGGTGCATTCCTTGAAATTATACCTGGTGTTGAAGGTTTGATTCACGTTTCTGAAATGTCTTGGTCGCAGCACTTAAGAAATCCTCAGGATTTCATTAAAGTAGGTGATGAGTTAGAGGCAGTAGTATTAACGCTTGACCGCGAAGACAGAAAAATGTCTTTGGGTATTAAGCAACTTACTGAAGATCCTTGGAACAAGCAGGATACACTTTCTAAATACGCTATTGGCACTCGCCACAAAGGTATTGTACGTAACCTTACTAACTTCGGTCTCTTCATTGAGCTTGAAGAAGGTATCGATGGTCTTGTACACGTATCTGACCTTTCTTGGACTAAGAAGATCAAGCATCCATCTGAGTTCGTG
>FPIC01008614.1_pt1 | contig 17518 bp, 15 predicted proteins | sample 1504481 | NCBI WGS metagenome assembly FPIC01 (sample SAMEA4475357, study PRJEB15587) | soil metagenome | biome: Soil; feature: Field | place: India | collected 2015-03-11 | depth 0 m
TCACAATGCTGAACACGATAACCCTCGAAGTATTGTATTTTCCCGTTGTCTTGCCTTACCGGTATGCTTACGATTAGTATGCGTTTTGGTCTTGCGAGGGCTTCGTAAAACTCCACGGGTAGTCCGGCGAGCTCTATACCACGTTTAAGGGTGTATAGGGTATTTTCGAGAAATGCGCTTGTAATATATGCTCCACTTGTATGGGCCATATAGGTGGATTTTTTCCGTATTTAAAAACGTTGGTTTACATAAGACCAATGTAGGGCTATATATCCACAGAAGAGATATATCTGTGCACGGTGTGGATGCCAATGCCTCTGTATCTAGGCGTTGATGTGGGAGCGACGTGGACGAGGGCCGTATTGGTGGATGACCATGCAAATGTGGTAAACAGGTTGAAAATTAGAACCAGTAAAAACCCCCTTGCCGACGTCGCCGAGGCAGTAGCGGGGTGGAAGTTTGACAGTATAGGCGTGGGATCCATCGGGCCTATGGACTTGAGAAGCGGATGGGTTACTAACTCGCCTAATTCTCCAGCTAGGCAGTTCCCACTAGTCGAGCCGTTGAAAAAACTGAGCAAACCAGTAGTTGTTGCAAACGACTGCGTCGCAGCAGTGTGGGGAGAGTATGTCTTTAAACACGGCGTCGACAACATGGTGTACTTAACTCTGTCCACTGGCGTTGGGGTTGGCGCAGTGGTTAACGGCACTCTACTGCTGGGCAAAGACGGCAACGCTCACGAACTGGGACACGCCGTGATAGATTTCCGTGCGGGTCGCCAGTGCGGATGCGGCGGCTTTGGCCACTTCGAGGCATATATTGGTGGGGCGAATGTGCCCAAGTGGTTCCGCGAAGTCTCCGGCGAGGCGGTAGCAGACGCCGCCGAGGTGTTCAGTAGATATAGAGCTGGGGATTCAAAGGCGGTGGAGTTTGTCAACCTCTGGCTCGACGCCTTGGCCGCGGGCATAGCCACAGTGGTGGCGGCCTACGACCCCGAGCTGTTGATAGTGGGGGGATCAGTCGCCTTGAACAACTGGGATATCATAATCCCCAAGCTTTCCCCGCGTTTGGCGAAATACTTAGGCGTGCGGCCTCCCAAAATTCTCCAGGCATCTTTTGGAGACGACGAAGTGGCGATAGGCGCCGCCGCCCTCGCTTATAAAACCCCAGATAGCTTGAAAAAGTTCGGATATCCTAGATAGAAAAATTTTAAAAACGGCCAAGAGCGGGGGGTTGTATGGTGCGCCGTTTTAAGCGAGCTGTGAAGTATAGACGTGGTAGCAGAACCCACGGCTGGGGGAGAGTGGGGCAACACAGGAAGAGCGGAGGCTCCGGCGGCAAGGGAATGGTGGGGTTCCATAAACACAAGTGGTCGCTAGTCATGAAATACGGCGAGAGCGGCACAGGCTGGCCTTTCTATGGCAAACACGGCTTTAAGCAACCGCCAACTATTACAGTAGAGTGGAGACCTATCAACGTCGGCACCTTGGCAGAAGTCGTGAGAGAACTGAAATCGGAGGGAAAGATAAGAGAAGAGGGCGGAAAATACGTTGTTAACCTCCTGGAGCTGGGGTACAACAAGCTACTTGGGGGAGGCTCCATAGATGTACCTGTCATTGTCTACACACCCGTAGCCAGCAAGACAGCTGTGGAGAAGATCCAAAGAGCGGGCGGAGAGGTGAGAGTAGTAGCAATACATAGGTGATGGACTTTTTAACTTTCATACCCACAGTCACGCGGCCAACGCGGCGACTGCCACTCTCCAAGAGGCTTTTCTGGACAGCTGTTGTGGCTACGGTGTACATCTTGATGACTATAACACCGTTGTACGGAATCCAGCGTGGCCAACAGCAAGCTACACAACCAGGGCAACAACTCCTCTCCATCATCTTCGGAACAGCCTACGGCACCTTGGCACACCTTGGCATAGGACCCATAGTGATAGCAGGCATCTTACTCGAGGTGTTTGCATTCTCGGGAATCTTAAATCTAGACCTCAACAAGAGGGAAGACCGTCTGAAATTTACTCTGCTTCTTAAATGGGCTGCGTTAGGAATAGCAGCAATAGAAGCCACAGCTTACGTGCTCGGCGGGCAATTCGGCACGGTAACCCCAGTAGGTGGGGTGCTTATCATCGCCCAGCTCCTGCTGGCCACGATAATAATAATGTTGCTTGACGACTTGATGTCCAAAGGCTGGGGGATCGGGAGCGCCATCAGCCTAATAATATTCCTCGGCGTGACGAGACAGCTGTTTCTTAGCCTCTTCTCGTGGGACGTGGCTGTAGATAACCAAGATCAGCCCCACGTAGTCGGCCTAATACCTGCCCTAGCCGCCGCCATATACGATTTCATCACAAGAGGCGATGCTACACAGTTGATAGGATTAATCAACCGGGGTGTTGTGCTAAAGGGCCAGACCTCCTTAACTTACCTTCCTGACTTTGTTGGGTTAATATCAACAATTCTCTTGCTGTACGTCCTATTGTATCTGGAAATGATGAAAGTCAACATACCAGTAACCGCAGGGCAGTACAGAGGTATCAAATTCACAATTCCCCTCCGCTTCGTATACGTCAGCGTCCTACCAATAATCTTCACTACGTACTCTCTGCTACTAGTAGGCCAGCTTCTGTTACCCTTTTACAACCCGGAGCCCGGGACGGGCAACCCCGTGGTAAATACAATAATCCACGTAATATTCCTCCCACACAGATTCTTCCACGACATACCAGCTCTGGTACTACACTACTTGATCTACGTAGCGCTGGCAATAGCCTTTGCATGGGTGTGGGTCCAACTCGCTGGCCTAAGCGCGGAGGATCAGGCAAAACAATTTGCCCAGTCGCAACTACACATACCAGGTTTTAGGCAGAGCGAAAAAATCTTCGCAAAGATTCTGGAGCGACCAATAAACGCCTTGACTATTATAAGTGGCTTTATCGCCGGCTCTTTCGCAGCGCTTGGCAACATCCTCGGCGTATGGGGAAGCGGCGCAGGCCTAATCCTACTCGTCGAAATTGGCCTACAGTACTATGCCCTAGTTATGCGCGAACAGATAATGGAGATGTACCCAGGCCTAAAACAAGTGATAGGGCAATAGCGACAAGTTTAATAACCCGAGTAATTAGGCAAATCCATGGGCGGACGACAAAGGACGTCTCTTTTCATGACAAGCGAAGAAGAAGCCAAAAAACTGGGAATAGAGACTGAAGAAGAGAAAAAGGAGAAAGAAAAGAAGAAAAAAGAAGAGAAGACAACTCAGAAAAAGTCCAAGTAAGTGTTTTCAATCGCAATTCCACATGATTTTCTATCTGAAACGCCTGACGAGCCTAGCAAGATCCGCAAATTGGGATACCTAGCCAGGGCGGCTTCTGTTTTCAAGGTAAGCACAGTCATTATCTACTACTACGGCGCCCCACTGAGGGAAGACATAGACCTCGCCAAGACTGTTCTTGAGTACTTGGTTACTCCTCCCTATCTCAGGAAAAGGGTGTATAAAATAGACAAGAGGCTGCGCCTCGCCGGGCTTCTCCCCCCGCTAAAGATACCCAGCCACGTTGTGCCCAAAGAGCCGCGAATTGGCGAAGTACGTGAGGGCGTAGTTGAGCGCTGGGACGGGTACTACTCAATAGTGTACATAGGCGGCGGCAAGTATGCCAAGATCCCAAAACCGTATCCAGTGGGGGCGCGCTTATTGGTGAGGATAGAGGCGCCAACGTCGAGACCCGACACCTACCGGGCGGCCATTTATAAGGGCCCGCCGCCAGCGTACTGGGGCTATAAAGTAGAGGTTAGACCAATACAGAGCCTTACTGATGGATTCGACGCTGTAATCCTAACGGGGAGAGAGGGAAAGCCGATATGCGAGGTGAGTCCAAAGCTGGGTAAAAACACGCTCGTGGTTTTCGGAGGCCCACGCAGGGGGGTAGACGAAATTTTTAAAGAGTCTGGGCTTGAGCTCCCCGGCGATCTAATTAATTTCGCGCCGGGACAAGGCACAGAAACTATAAGGACTGAGGAGGCCGTCTTCATAGTCCTTTCTATTCTGAACTATATAACGAAGTGTCGCCTTTAGATCAGAGAAAAGCCCTCAAGTCTCACTCCCTTTTCCAGCGTCTTGTGCGGCCACACCTTTACCCTTCTCAGAGAGGCCTCTTCGCCCACCACCACGTTGTCTGCTACGACTGAGTCTTCTATAACAGACCCGTCCTTCACGTAGACGTGGCGCCCGATTATTGACCGTCTTATCGTCACATTTCTCCCTATCAGCGACCGGTCCATCACTACCGAATCCTCTATCGTGCTGTTGTCACCTACTACTACGTAGTTGTCGATAACCGAGTCGCGTATGTGGACGTTGTCGCCGAGTTGGACGTGTCTTCCCAGTAGGATGTGGCCCTCTGCTTTAATCGCGCCTTTTTTAATACGCTCCGCGATTTTGCCTTTTAATATCTTCGACTGTTCGCTAACCCCCTGCGCGTATACCGACGGCAGTATCTCCTCCGCCTCTAGCTCCCCCGGCGTTAGTTGTCTAAGAAGGAACTGGACTGCCTTGAGGTAGCGCTCGGGTGTCCCCACGTCGAACCAGTAGCCCCTACTTGTATAACCGTACACAGGCAAGCCGGCCTCTATCACAGTAGGTATGACGTCACCGCCGAAGTCCAGCCTCCCCTCGGAGTACAACTTGCTTCCCATCTCCCCGCTGAAGAAGTCTTTGAAGTCCTCAGAGAGGAGGTATATACCGGTGTTTACTAAATTACTAGGCGCATCTTCTCTTCTTTTTGGTTTTTCGACAAACTTCAAAATGCGCATATCCTCACCAATCGCCGCCACACCGAATTCGCTCAGATCGCTTGTCTCCTCCTTAAGCGCGATTGTTATAAATGCCTTCTTTGATCTATGGAACTCGTACATATCTTTCACATCAAGCTGGAAAACGTTGTCGCCCTGAATAACCAAGACGGGTTCCCTAATATCATAATACATGAGGGTGGCATAAACAGCCTCCGCATTCCCCCGCGTTTCTACTCTCGGCATATACCTGACCCTTATACCAACGCCATATTTCTCCGCAAACCACCTCCCCTCGCGGAAGTAATCGTATATGTCACGGTAGTTGTAATACCCCTTCACGCCGAAGTAGAACTCCTCAACCCCCTGGCGGGCGAGGTGCAAAATTGAAAGCTCTATCAAAGGCCGATTAAGGAAGCGGACCATAGCCTTCGAGGTCTCCGCGGTGAGGGGTCTGAGCCTAACCGCCTCTCCCCCTACAGGGATGATGGCAATTCTTACCATAAATACAATACACGCTTTATATAAAAAATTACTCTGTCAGCTGGCCGCTAGCTGTGAGCCCGGTAATATGCAAAGAGCCTCGCGCTCTGGTAGCACTGCTCGAGCATGTCTATCGTATTCCTCATCCTGAACTTGGCATCGACATACTGGGCAATACGCTCCCGTGAGGGAAGGCTGACAGCGCCAGTTGCCAGCTCCTCCATGGCTTTGCCCAGCTTTTCGGGGTTTTCAGGGTCAACTAATATGCCGTATTCGCCCACGACCTCGGGGAGTCCTCCAACTGCCGGCGCTATTACTGGAGTGCCCAGCGCCATAGCCTCGATGGCCGAGATGCCGAAGGGCTCCCATCTTGAGGGCATTACCAAGGCCTTTGCCACGTAGTGCAACGCCTTGTAGAGTCTAGGTGGGATTTTGGCCGTTGAGAGGGCTACTCTGCCCCGCCGCTCCCAGACGAGGCTCTTCACGTACTCCTCGTAGCCCCACTCCCCTGCGGGTACGCCGAGTATCAAGAGCCGCGCATGGGGGGCGTAGTCAAGCGCCTTGACGGCTATGTCAAACCCCTTCTGCGATGTTATTCTCCCCACAGCTAGGAATAGGACGCCCCTCCTATCCAGCCAGCCCACTACGCCCATGCGCTCCACCTCTTCTACCAGACGCCATGTGTCCGACTCCGACACCCCCTCTACGTCTTTTAGAGACCAGTCAGTGGAGTTGTAAACCACGCACGACTTCTCCCTAATCCACTCTCCGTATTTCCTAAACAGCTCTTGGAGATACCCGTAGCTCACTGTCGACACCGCGTCTGCCTCAACCACGCCGAACCTCTCCACGCTCCCCCCGCCCTCGTCCCACACGGCGCTGTAGTGCTCGTAACGGTGGCAACAGACCCGCCACACTGGGTGCGGCCTATCCGCCAGGCCTGACCACTCGGCGTAGTGCCATGGGAAGGAGTAGTCCCAGGACAAGTGTATCGTGAACAGCGTGGGGATGGCGAGACCCCTCCTCTCGCCAAGGTCTTTCAAGGCTATGCCGGCAGGTACGGTGGGCCAGTCGTTCATGTGTATTAGGTCGGGGGGGCCGAACCTCTCGGCAAATGCCACAACTGCCCTGGCCAGGAGAGCCGCCTTCTCCTCCGTGTACTCGTAAACGCCCCACCGGTCGAAGATGTGCCCCGTGGCGTAGTCGAGCCCCTTAAACATTACTATCTTAACGCCGTCTTGAAAAGTAATCTCTGCGCCGAGGCAGTATGGATACGCCTTCCCGTCTAGACCCCATCGCTCTCCGCAAGTTCTGAAGTCTAGGGGGTATAGGTCAAAGCCTCGGTTTGGGTCTAGGTGTCTGCCATGAGACGGCATAAGCACAGTGACGTCGTACCCCCTAGCCGCTAGGCCTACTGCGTATTGCCTAACGGCCTCGCCCAGTCCCCCCACCTTTATGAGGCCGCCGTACTCCATAGCCAAGATGTAGACTCGCCGGATGTGTTCAGGTGCTCGCATACTACACTAGGCTACCGGCTTCCTCTGGGCTTAGCATAAAAACGTCGGTTAACCACCTCCGAAGATCATCTCTATGGCGCGATTTATAGCCCCTGTCGACGTTCTTGAGATCCCTCAAGGAACAGAGCCGGACCCCCTCGGCGTAGAAGCACCTCTCATCGTTGAACACGAGTCTCTCAGCCGCCTCTCTGTTCCACGCTTCCCTTATGTACACAAACAGGGTAGCCAAGGCGGCCATGTATATGTCATGTGCTTTGTAGGCAGAGCCGTAGGGGCTGAAATAAGAGTGAACCTCGCCGGCCGGACCCATTTTCGTCGCCTGGTAGTACAAGTGATCGCTTGTAGAAAGCATCCTCCAGAGCTTCAACACCTCTCCTCCTAAGGCCTTGGCGTATGGGTAGAGCCAGCTCAGCAAAGAGAATGCATTTCGCTGGAGCTCGTTGCCTAACCAAGCCGAGAGGTCGCGTTCGTCGGCCCAGCTTATGGTGGCCCACGGCGGCACGTCGTAGACATCCCTCGGCGTGTGGCTCCTGGTTGCCTCGCTCACAGTCGCGAACTGCAGGCGGGGCCTCTTCGCGACCTCCCGCGGTAGCCACCTTAGAAACTCGTGTATTCCGCTCTCCGGCCAGTGGTGCTCGCCGAAGGTCTCGTAGTCCACGGCTATCAACACGACGTCGCCAGGTGTCGCTTCAAGCCAGGCGGCGTATTTATCCGCCGTGAGGGGCCACTGATCCCACCACCTGGCGCCGAACCTAAACCCCACGTCATCGCTGAGCCGGTAGTTCCTGACCAACACCCGCGCGTCGCACCCCCAGGCCTTGTAGACGTAGTTCGGCGACCGCCAGCCTAGCACCCAGTCCACCCCCTCAGTGACAACCGTGGAGAAGCCCATTGAGTGCAGAAAACATGCCACGTCGTTGTTGTAGATGAACTCGGTGTTCTCCGCAGCTCTTGGCTTGTAGCCTATGAGCTCCTCCACCGCCTTGACCTGCATTTCCACCTGTTCTCTGAACTCCTCCCTGTCGACAAACCAGGCCAGGCTGTGGTAATACGTCTGCGCCGCGAACTCCGCCACCTCCCTCGCCGCCATTTCCCTGAACAAGTCCAACACGTCTGGGGCCCACCTCCTCATCTGCTCAAGCGCCAAGCCGCTTACGCTGAAAGTGACCCTCAGCCCAGGCACCTCTCTCGCCGCGTCTAGCAGAATCTTCGTGGACTTGCGGTAAACTCTCTCCGAAACTCTCTCAAACACATGCCTATCCAACTCCTCGTAGAAGATCTCCCCCTCGAGGGGCTTGCTCGGGAAGACTCTATAGAGGTCTGGCCTAAGCCTCCGCGGCTGGTGCACCTCGAAAAAGAGGACAACATCCACAAATAGTGGTATAAAAAAGGTTAAAGTACATAACTGGCAGAAATCGCATGCCGGGCATATTTATTAGCATGTAATTTATTGAGTACTATGGCAGGATGGACGGGTAGAATTCTCCGTGTGGACTTAACAAGAAAAAAGGCCGTCGCCCAGGAGCTCGACGCCGCTGTGGCCAAGTCTTTTATCGGCGGTAGGGGGCTGGCTATTAAGATCCTATGGGACGAGCTCCCGCCGGGTGTGGATCCCCTGTCTCCTCACAATAAGCTGGTATTCGCCACGGGCCCTCTCACCGGGCTACCGGGGCCTAACTTCGGCAAGTTGGTAGTGGCGGCTAAAAGCCCCCTGACAAGAGGCTACGGAGACGGGAATATTGGAACGTGGGCCGCCGTAAATCTGAGAAAGGCTGGCTACGACGCGCTTGTAGTAGAAGGCAAGGCCGAGAAGCCTTCCTATATCTACATTGAAAACGACAAAGTAGAAGTGCTCGATGCTACGGAGTACTGGGGGCTCAACGCCTGGGCTGTGGAGGAGAAGTTGCAGAAAATCCACGGCAGAGACGCGGCGGTGATCACAATTGGCCCCGCCGGCGAGAATTTGGTGCGGTTCGCCACAGTCATTTCCCAAAAGGGGCGCTCGGGCGGAAGACCAGGCATGGGCGCCGTGATGGGGTCCAAAAACCTAAAGGCGATCGTCGTAAAGGGCAGGGGTGAGATTCCGCTGGCCGATAAGGCGGCGTACCAGAAGCTGGCAGTAGAGGCCGTGAGGGAGGGCTCCTCAAGCCCCAGCTACAGCTTCTGGATGCGCCAGGGTACTACATCAACTGTAGAATGGGCGCAAGAAGCAAGCGTCCTCCCCACTTACAACTTCTCCGAGGGACAATTCGACGAGTTTTCAAAAGTAGGCGGTGCCATGGTTGAGAAGTTCGAGACAGACCTCAAGTCGTGCCCTCTATGCTTCATGGCTTGTGGCCACTGGGTGCCAGCCGAGTCGGGGACCGTGGAGGTCGACTACGAGAACTTAGCCATGCTCGGCCCCAACTTGGGGATTGGCGACCTATCCAAGGTGGGGGAGCTCAACCGCATAGCGGATACCATGGGTATGGACACAATTTCCCTGGGCAACGTCTTGGGCTACGTGATGGAGGCCGCGGAGAGGGGCTACGGCGAGAAGCTGGGGTTTGAGGTAGAGTGGGGTGACTACGAGGCGGCGAAGCAACTAGCCCTCGATATAGCCTACAGACGGGGGGTAGGAGACTTACTCGCAGAAGGGGTAAAGCATATTTCAGAGAGGATAGGCGGCCAGGACTTCGCCATACACGTAAAGGGGCTTGAGGTGTCGGCTTACGACTGCCACGCCGCCCCGGCAATGGCCCTTGCCTACGCCACTTCGCCAATCGGGGCGCACCACAAAGATGCGTGGGTTATCTCGTGGGAGGTGAAGACAGACCGCTTTGGCTACACGCGGGAGAAGGCCGCTAAGGTGATAGAGCTACAACGGATTAGGGGCGGCTGGTTCGAGGCCTTTGTCGGTTGCCGCTTCCCATGGGTTGAGGTTTCGATGTCACTCGACTGGTACCCAAAGCTTTTCAAGGCCGCCACCGGCGTCGACGCCTCGCCGGAGTACTTCAACGAGGTGGGGGACCGCATCTACGCCCTCATAAGAGCCTTCTGGATTAGGGAGCACGGCGGGTGGAACAGAGAGAAGGACATGCCGCCGGCGAAGTGGTTTAAAAACCCACTGACAAGGGGCCCACTCAAGGGTGCCCACCTCGACTACCAAGGCTACAACCAGTTGTTGGACTACTACTACGAGCTCAGAGGCTGGGACAAAAACGGGGTTCCAACAAGGGAGACACTTAGCAAGCTGGGCCTCGGCTACGTCGCCAAGGAGTTAGAAAAGTACGTCGAGGTACACTAATAAACCCCCCCGGCTTTTAGCGGCCTATGATCGTATCTATAGTGCCGGAACTTGCAATAGAGGAGCTCCGTAACTTCGCCGGGGGTCTCGGCGTCCTTGAAGGCGACAAGTTCTACGCCGCGGCGAGACTCGGAGTGCCGTACACCGTCATAACCCTCTACTATCCGGAGGGCTACGTCTCGTATAGGGAGGAGAACGGGGAGCTTGTGCCGACTGCCGAGGGAAACGTGTCGGAGAAGCTCCAGCTCATAGGCTCCTCGGAGCTCCACGTGAGGGGGGAGAGAGTGGCTGTCTCATACCTCGGCTACAGGCTGGGCAGCGCCTCCGCCGTGTTTATCAGGGTGGACTCGCCTGAGTGGGCAGTAAAGGCGACGAGGAGGCTATACCAGGAGGACACGGAGGCGGAGCGGTTTTACAAATATCTAATCTTGGCGAGGGGCGCTGTGGACTACGTGGAGAGGTACATAGGCTGGGACAACGTGAAGTTCCTCGACTTACAGGAGGCGTACACAGTGCTGATTCTTTTCTTCAAGCGGCACAGCAGGGCCCGTCTAGTTATCCACACCCCGGCGCCGTGGGGCCATCCCACCTTCCACAAGAGATTTTTCAAAGACGAGTTCGGCTTCGACATGGCCATGGAGCCCGTGATCTTAACGGAGCTGGGCTTGGCGATGGCCTCCGAGGGGGTCGTGGTGTCGAAGAAGATGGTTAAGCTTACGTGCAACACCTTTCCCCATCACTGCCACAAGATTAGGCCTGCCACCAACGCTGTGGAGGTCCCGCGGTGGGAGCACCCCAAGCTGGCCAACGTGGGGGGTCTCGAAGAGTTTAAAAAGGCTAGGGAGGAGGCGAAGGCCGAGGCCCTTAGGGCTCTGGGCATAGACGCGAGTGGGAAGATAGTAATTTCCTGGGCAAGGCGCATTACTCGGTATAAGAGACCCCACTTCGCCCTCCAGCTCATACAAGACTTGGACAGAGACGTCGTGTTTATCTTGGGGGGCAGGGCGCACCCCGCCGATCACTACGGCATAGAGATAATGGCGAAGTTCAGAGAAGTTGAGCGCAGTGCAGAAAACGTGTACTACTTCCCCGACTTGACTCCTGAGGTGACGAAGCGGATTATATGGGTCTCGGACCTCTGGCTCTTCACGCCCTTCAGCGGGTGGGAGGCCAGCGGCACTTCGTTTATGAAAGCCGGCATCAACGGCGTGCCCTCAATCGCCTCCCGCGACGGCGCCGTAACTGAGTTAGTTAAGGACGGCCACAACGGCTGGCTCTTCGGCGAGGATAGAGATCGGTTGCTACCTCTAGAAACTCCTGAAATCGATGAACGCGAGTATAGGGAGTTTAGACACAAGGTGGAGGAGGCGCTAAACGCGTACACGAGCGGCCGGTACTGGGAAGTGGCGTACAACGCCTACAGAACTTTCAGAGGATTCTTCTCAATGGATCGCTTGTTCAGGGATTTGGGTTATATCTAGGCCTCATCCCCCTGAGGACTTGGCTGTACGATACTATAATTATTGAGAAAAACGTCTGTGAAACTCTTGGGGCTACCTCGATTAGTGCTTCACCGCAACTGATCGGTTATATAGCTTTATAGAGGGGGCTTGGTACTTACGTGGATGAGGTGGTTGTGGTTAGGCCTGGCGAGTTTACCATTAAGAGGGGGGCCACCAGAGCGGAGATGGAAAAACTATTGCTAAAAGCGGCTAGAGAAGCCGCAGAGGAGTGCGGCGGGGCCAAATTCGAGAAGGAGCCCGGTAGGATCTATGCGCGTGGCGACACCCAGTGTCTAAAGAAGGCACTAGCGAGAGTCTTCGGCGTGAAGTCGGTTAGTCCGGCCTATGTCATGAAATTTGAGGGTGTTGCAGACATCGCCAGGGAGGCGGCGAGGCTATGGGTGGGTCTGGCGGCTGGGAGGAGGTTCGCGGTGAGGGTGCACAGGGTGGGGAACCACCCCTTTACTTCTAGAGACGTGGCGGCGGCGGTGGGCTCCGCCTTGGTGGCCGCCGGCGCGAGGGTCGATCTTGAAAACCCAGAGGTGGAGTTTTTTGTAGAGGTGAGGGGGGACAGGGCCTATTTCTACACTGAGGTGGTGGAGGGTCCGGGCGGGCTTCCCTTGGGATCTGAGGGCAAGGTGCTGGCCTTAGTGTCGGGAGGTATAGACTCGCCGGTAGCGGCCTGGTTGTTAATGAGGAGGGGGGCTCATGTTGATGTTCTCCACTGCAACCTGGGGGGCACAGTGGCGCTCAGGCATACGCTCGAGGTGATCAAAAGACTTCTGGCGTGGTCGTACGGCTACAACGCCCGTGTGATAATAGGTGACTGTAGCCCTGTGGCAAAGGCGTTGCGTAGTGGAGTGAGAGAGGAGTTGTGGAATATCGCTTTCAAAAGGGCTCTCTACCGCATAGGCGCTGAGGTTGCAAAAACTGTACGTGCCGCCGCCCTGGTCACCGGGGAATCCCTTGGCCAAGTCTCGTCACAGACGTTGCAGGCCTTGGCCGCTGCCGAGATGGGAGTGGGGATACCCATTCTCCGGCCGTTGATAGGCATGGACAAAGATGAGATAACTAAACTGGCGCAGAGGATAGGGACTTACGAAATCTCCGCAAAAACGCCTGAATACTGCGCGGTTTTCAGCAGAAGGCCTAAGAAGTGGGCTACAAGAGAGGAGATAGAGGAGATAGACTTTGCACTGCACGATGCGGTGGCTGAGGTGGCGAGCAACGTGAAGGTGGTGAGGAAGTGGCAACTCGCCGAATTTATCAAAACCCTATCACCGCCGGAGGACATTGAAGTGGAGACACCGCCGGAGGGGGCCGTGGTGGTTGACCTGAGAGATGAGGAATCGTACAGAAAATGGCACCTCCCAGGCGCGGTTAGGGCCGATTTCGACGAGGTGCTCTCGCTGGTGGATAAGCTAGGCAGGGATAAGACCTACGTCTTCTACTGCTACAGCGGAGGCCTCAGTCTCGACGTCGCAGAAAGTTTGCGCAAGCTTGGCATTAAGGCATACTCGCTGAGGCTCCGTCGCGGCACCTAGGGACACATCACCGTGTCCGGGCCGTATACGCCTCTTAGGAGACCCCCTCTCTAGGGGAGGTGGGCACGGCGCCGTAAAAGAAGTCAGCTACCCCTGGACCGAGCATCTAGCTCACGGGCATGATTCTCATCACATCTCATATTTACTATATGTGCTATATTTTAACTCCATAACAGTCTTGACAATTCGGCGTATTAGAAATATCGAGTTAGGCCGTAGGCCCCTGGTATCGTGTATGCCTTAAAACCTTTTCGCCTTAAGTACATGGCGAGTCTTTCGGAGTAGCCGTAGACTGTGTACACTAGCCTAGGTGAGGTTTTTGCTACGAAGTCTATTAAGGATGGGAAGTCGCTGTGATCGCTTAGAGGGAGGCCGTGGACGCCTCTTGCCCTGGCCTCCGCCTCGAGTCTGGGGTCTACGTACCACCCGCTTACCTCTATTCTGTGGTATCCGGATGGTGCGGCTCTTAGATTCGGCACTATCACAATCTCGCCGCTCTTTCCCGTCTGTATGCCCAGTGCCTCATTGTACTTGGCTACTGTGCGGTGGGCGCCGACCCTTCTCCCAAATAGCTTGGCCACCTCCTGGGCCTTGCCTAGGGGGTATGCAGAGATTGCCACACCGCCGTCTGGCGCATATTTCTCCACCGCTTCTATAAGCCTGTCGTAGATCTCTGCCCTGTTGGGGAAAACATATGCTGGGTCGCCGTAAGTGGCCTCCATCACTAACACGTCTGGTCTCTCCACAGGCTCAGCCCCATCTGTGAGTATGGAGCCGGAGGTGTTGAAATCTCCTGTGAACAACACCTGGAGGCCTTCCACCTCGACTAGGTACATCACGCTCCCCAGTATGTGCCCCGCGTCGAAAGCCGCTATCTGGACCTCGTTTAGCTCTAGGACGTCGCCGGGCGAGACGACTATTCTTCTAGGATGTGGGCGCCCGTACCTCACAGCCATGGCGGCGAAGGTCTCTTTTGTGGCTACTGCTGGGTATCTATAGGCATGTAGGGAGACGTGGTCACTGTGTCCGTGTGTTATTAAAACAAAGTCCACAAGTCCTTTAATAGGTCCGGCGGGATCAACCACGAACCTAACGGCGCGCCCCTCGACGTAGATGCCTCTGTCGTAGTAGATTCTCACCTTGAAGACGAACACGTGGCTTTTTATAGAATCCAGCACGAAGAGCGTTTTTAAACTCTCATCCCTCTAGCGCTGTGATGCGGTGTCCCTTTGCCGAATTGTGACGAGTTACGCCACAGGCTGAACCTCTTAAGCACAGCTGATCCAGCGGAAGACTTGCCGCGTAGCCTCACTCAAAGAAGTCAAGCAACGATTTTTCGCTCCTACCTGCTCTCAAGTCCCCTTCTTTCACCCCTATGACTTCTGCAATTCTCAGAGCAGCTGGTATCACCTGCTTCTCTATGTAGTAGTCAATGTCTATTTTCGCCAAGTCGTCTACCAGAATGTAGGGAAGCGACCTCTCGGATACTTTCTCGCCTCCCTTAACGATGACGTAGCCGATGGTGGTCCCCCTCCCCACCTTGTACCCCTTCTTCTTCAATATGAGCGCCGCCCGCACATGCGGGGGATGGGCCTTGTATTCGCCTAGTTCCTTGTCGAGTGTTTTCCAGATTATGAGGTCGTCTAGGTCGAACTTTCCGCTTTTCAGCCTCTCGATAACATCCTTTACGTACTTAATTACTCTCTGCCTTGCCTCAGAGAGGTCCCGCGCCTTGAGTATAAGCTCGATTACCTTGAGCTGGACCTCCTTGGCCAGCTCGCTCCAATCCCCTCTCACCACTTCGAATCCCACGATGTCTATTCTCCCATCTCTGAGAAGGCCGGCGTACCTCTTCTTGGCCTCGGTAAATAGGACCTTCTCGTAGTCCTTATCCGCCTTGATCTCTATTCCGTACTTCTCATCTACGTACCTCGCAAGTTTCTCCAGATCGCCGCCCTTCTTCACAAAGAGGCTGTCAGTGTCGCCGTATATCACCATGATCCCCAGCCGCCTCGCGTAGCCGATCACGTCTTTTAGTATGGCCCTGGCAAAGGCGGTGACTGACTCGGCTACTTCTTTCTTGTACCACCTCGCGCCGACCCACCCCGTGTAGCCATACATGGCGTTTGCCATAATCTTCAACGCCTTCTGCCTCTCATCGAGTATTCTGGTACTCCGAGGTTTCTGGCTGGTACTTCTTCATCTCCTCCCTCACCGCCCTCCGGAGCGTCACAAGCCGTCTCAACACTTGTGGTATAAAGCCGGGGGGCTCCTTCCTAAACCTATGCCCCACCTCCGGCGCCACGTATACGCCCTCCGGCGGATCAGGCTCGCCGGGCTCTAGGTAGGTGTCCGGAGAGAGGTTGTACCGCATCATGACGTTGGGGTACATCGAGGAGAAGTCAAGGACGAGTACATCGCCGTAGAGGCCGGGCTTGGGCTCCAGCACGATTGCGCCTTTGTACGGCTCGTACTCCCGCTCCTCGCGGTTTGGCGCCACCTCGCCCAGCCCGTAGGCGTATCTGAGGAGCATCCACTCAACCCTGTTCCCAACGCTCGCCGCCGCTACTTGGTCAAGCGGGAGGCCGGAAACGGAGGAGAGCTGTATGAGAAACGGCAACAGCTTCTCGGAAAGGCCGTATGTGGACCTCACGTCGTCTATTACGTACTGCCGGAGCAGCGGCCTCTTGGAGGGGTCCCGCCAGTACTCGTATATCTTGTGCCCCGGTATTAAGACCCTTTCATCCCGCCGCATTACGCCGAAGTACTCCGCCACCCTGTCCAAAGTCTTCAGCTTAATTTCGGGGAACTCGTCGACGATGTTATAGAGGTCGACGTTGGCCCTCCCCAGCACCGACCAGTGGCCGTAGACGCTCTGCTGAGGCGCGCCGCCAAGCCTATCTACTCTCAGCGGTACGCCGACAGCCTTGGCGCGCTCCGCGAGGTAGGGCCAGTCAAAGTTGTTCGAGTTGTAGCCGACAACGACATCGGGGTCGAAAGACCTCACGTACTCCACAAACGAGCGGAGCACTCCTCTGTCATCCCTGCCAGAGGCCTCGAAAACCTCAAGCCGGCCGTCGCTGGACTGCACAGCGATCATGACGATGGGATCCCTCGCCGGGTCGGGGGTCCCCCGCTCGTTGTAAACCTCTATGTCAAACGCCAAGACCCGGAGAGGTGGGGGAAACCCCTCAACGGCGCCGCCCCACTTCACCACCCTGTACACCGGAAGAAACCCCAGCTTCTCATCTGCCACTTCCACCTCGGCGACGTTCCAGCTACAAGGGACAACCCCCATGTCTATCATATACCTCATGTAGAACCGTATGTCGGCCTCGTACACCCCCCGCACCCCCGGAATTGTAAAGGCGACCTCCCTCAGCCTTCTGACATCCTCCGGGATCTTGGCCACTACTTTCAAAAACTGCCGCGGCCGACCCAGAAATCGCCTCTCAACCAATTCCACACCCTCCACTGGGGCCGTCCTGCCGAGGTGCGTCTTCACGGCATGAGGATCACAACCGGCACAATCTACGTAGAAATACGGCCTAAAAGACCTATCCGCGAGGACCACCCTCTCGCCCCCCTCTGCTATGCCGAAAACTCTCACCTCGGGCACACCGCCTACTACGCTGTAAGTGACGTCAAGAGGCCAAACCCGGATCTCCACAACACCACAGAATACTTATATATTAACGTTTACAAGTAGAAGAGAATGGAGAGCCTTGAGAAGTGCTTGGCACAGATCCCAAGAAGGCCGGGGACGGTGCATGCCCACATAATTGAGTGGCTACTCCAGAGGATTAAGGAGCTATGAAGCTCTACGTGGCGCTGGCCGTAATATCGGCTGTGTACACTGTAGCCCTTACCCTAGGCACTACCTCAGACCCGTATCAATTGGCTTGGAACGGGGTCGCAGGCGCACTCTTCTCGCTGGCCTTAGTGATTTCCGTGGTGCCGCTTGCCGGGCCGCTACTCTACGACATCGCTGTACAGATTGTAGCCGCTACGCTCAACCCACGCATATCCCCAAGCCCCCTCATTGACATACTGAAAATCGCCTCCTGGGTGGTAAATATACTATTCACTATTGCGCTGGCGCTTTACCTAGCACAATGGAAGAGGCCAATAGCGAGAAGGATAATAAGAGCCCTACTCTTTTAGCCGCTGTATAGGCAATTTACAAACAGCCCTAGGTGGTACTGCTCAGCTTTCGCGACTGTTATAACCTAGCCAATTGATTATAGTTTTTCGCCAAAACAGAGACAAAGATTCTTAGCCGGCCCGATTTCTCGACAAAGCTAGGCCTAAGTTAGCGTTTGCATGGAACGGCGTAGTAGGAATATGCGAAAATAGTGTATAGAGCCCCGGCCGGGATTCGAACCCGGGACCT
>FPIC01000072.1_pt1 | contig 17506 bp, 13 predicted proteins | sample 1504481 | NCBI WGS metagenome assembly FPIC01 (sample SAMEA4475357, study PRJEB15587) | soil metagenome | biome: Soil; feature: Field | place: India | collected 2015-03-11 | depth 0 m
AGTGCCTGTGCCAGTAGTACCTGTACCTGTAGTACCGTAGGTATCAGTACCTGTAGTTCCAGTACCTGTACCAGTTGTTCCAGTGCCAGTTGTACCCGTGCCTGTTCCAGTGGTACCATAGGTGCCCGTGCCCGTAGTACCCGTTCCCGTGGTACCCGTTCCTGTAGTGCCCGTACCAGTAGTACCCGTGCCTGTACCTGTTGTTCCTGTACCTGTGGTTCCATAACCTGTATCGGTCCCAGTGCCAGTGCCAGTGCCAGTACCTGTGCCCATATTAGTATCAGTAGTTGTACCTGGGCGTGTATCAGTAGTTCTATCCCAGTCTCCATCTGTAGTACGACGGTCTTGTGCAGTATCTGTAGTTCTACAAGAGAAGAGCATTAATGAAACACTCATAGCAGCAATACTTGTTACTTTTAGAGCGGCATTTTTGAGACTTATCCAGTTAAAATTCATATCAGAAAAAATTAAGTTTAAAAAATATCGTTGTTTAAGTGGTTTTCATACTAAACCTTAGTCTAATGGTACGGCACATGTATAATATTGTTTACATTTTTGTAATATTTTTGAAGATCATACGTTAAGTTTAAACCGATTTTATTGCTAAAAATCAAGCTTATAGCGATTTTACAAGGACATAGTCATTCATCCAATAGGGGCCGATTGGTATGTCTTCTTCCCGGTGAACTGTGAAACCATATTTTATATAAAATTGCAAAGCAGCGTTTTGCCGGTTCACGTTCAGGTATAGATGCATACCTTTTTTTTCCTTTACATTTCTTACCACCTCATCTATTAATAATTTGCCAAAGCCTTTTCCATGGGCAGAGGGTAATACATATAATTTATGTAGTTTAAAGCTTGCAGGCTTGTCTGTTAACATTGAAAACGAGGCAAAACCAGTAGGCTCACCTTTATCCATCAGCAGCAAAAAATGATGGGCATCAAGCAGCATTTGTTTCTGAAGTGCTTCTGGATTGTATATTTGAGCGTACATATATTGAGTCTGTTCCTGACTTAGGATGGAATTGTAGGTAGGAAACCACGTTGCTGCTGCAACCTGTATTATAGATGGTATATCGGCTACTGTAGCATTGCAGATTTGAACTGAACTATTCATGAGGCACAACTATATAAGTGTTTAATACTTATTGCGATTTTTATTTTTACGGTTAAATATAAGTTGATCGAGAGAGTATTTGCCAGCTCCGGTTATAAGCAAACTCAGTAAAACTATTGAAAGCTCTATAGCCTGCGACCACCCTCCAAACCCATCTCCCTGAGATATATGTTTAAATGCTGCTACCAGCATAGTAATTAGTAGAAGAATACAGGCAGGGTAAAAGAAAAGACCCAAGGCTAACAAAATACCACCGCCTACTTCGGCAAAAGCAGCCATAAAGCCCCAAAATACAGGAAACTGGTTAATGCCTAAATTTGTCATAGCGCTACCTAATTTTTCCCAGCGTTCAGGGCCACCTGTTATTTTAGGCCAGCCATGTAAAAGAAACATAATCCCTATTCCTATCCGTAATAGGAGAAGTCCTATGTGGAGCCTCTGTTGTTTTTTCTCAAAAAAAGGTTTCATAATTAAAACTGCATCATATTATTATATGTTTACTACGCTGGTGGCATTATTTATGCTGGTTTCCTGCTCAATTGTTTACCCGTAATAGTACCTGTAAGCGAGAACGCTATTTTTAAATTTATCCCGACTTTTAATCCCTTCCGGATAAATAGAAGCTTTAATAATACGCAATATTGCTGTCCTTCATCTAAAAGTGCAAAATAAATTGCCAAATTAGTAGTTCTAATGTTTGTTAAGTAGATTTGATCAATGAGTTTCTTATATCCTCAATTTCTTTTTGCGCTGGCTGCAATAGCTATTCCCATCGCAATACATCTTTTTAATTTTCAGCGACCTAAAAAGGTAATGTTTACCAATGTCAGGTTTTTAAGAGATGTACAGGCTTCTACCAGCTCAAACCTCAAAATAAAACACTTGTTGGTGCTGTTGGCAAGGGTGCTCTTTGTGGCATTTCTCGTGTTTGCTTTTGCGCAACCATTTTTTAAGCAACAGCAAGATAATGCACAGGCTGGGGCAAAGCATGTGAGCATTTACCTGGATAATTCTTTTAGTATGCAGGGGGGAAGCCAGACAGGTAACTTGTTGGATATGGGCGCAAACATGGCTGAGGAAATCAGCAGAATTTACCCGGAAAACACACTTTATCATTTTATTACCAATACTTTTGAAGGCAAGAGCCAGTATTTTGTAAGCCAGGATAAACTTAGAGAAGCGCTTACTGAAGTTAAGTTTGCTAATAATTACCGCGAAGCTGAGGCGGTATACAAAAGACAGCAAAGTGCTTTTCAAACTGCTGCAGTACCTGCTGGAGGAGATCTTTTTTGGTTCTCAGACTTTCAGAAAAGCAATGTAGGCGCTATTGAAGCCCTGCATATAGACTCTACCAAAATGCTGCACCTGGTTCCCCTGGCACAATCTGGCGTAAGCAATGTATACATAGACTCCCTTTGGCTAGACTCTCCTTTTTTTAAAGCATCAGCAAATAACAGCCTAAAGGTTAAAGTAGTAAATGGAGGCAAAGAAGATGTAACAGATATAGTGCTCAAACTATTTGTTGAAGATGTACAGGTAAGCACAGCAAGCCTTACCCTGCCTGCAGGTACCACACAAGAGGCTGCCTTTACTTTTACTGTGAATGACGATGCCGTTAAAAAATGCAAGGTAACTATTGAAGATTACCCTGTAGTGTTTGATAATGAGTATTACTTTGTACTTAAAAACGCTCCAGAAATACGTGTAATGCATGTATGGCAGAACCAAACACCCTATGTAACTAATGTGTTTTCAAACGGAGCATTATTTAACATCCAAAGTTTTAATTATAAAAACATCAATTTTGATCAGTTTACTAAAGCTGACCTGATTGTACTGGAAGGAATTGAGAGTTTTGATGTGGCGCTTACTGAAGCTATTGGTAAAGCAGTACGAAATGGCCAGAGTGTGGCTATTTTTCCGGCTGCCCGTCCTGAGCCTACTTCTTATAGTAGTATGCTCCTGGCAGCGGGTGCAGGAGCTGTAGAGGTGGTTAGACCAGATTCGTTAAGTACAGGCATAAACCAGCAGCTTGCAACCCCTGACTTGAGAAATCCTTTTTATGAAGGTGTTTTTGAAAATGCGAGCAGTCCCAATACCACAATGCCTTTTGGAAACAAAGTTTTAAAATGGAGCCAGCCCGGTCAGAAGCTTCTTACCTACAAAGGCGGAAGTGCATTTTTAAGTCAGTTCAGAAGAGGAGGGGGGCAGGTATACCTGTTCGCATCACCCCTGCATGATGATTATACCAACCTGCACCGTAATGCCACTATCTTTTTGCCTGTAATGTACCGAATGGCTATGCTATCAGTTAATAATTCAGAGAAATTAGCATTTAATTTCCAGGAAACTGCTTTGAGCGTAGAAGTTGGAGATGTAGCTACAGACCGTGTGTTTAAATTGGTAAAAGGAGATATGGAGATTATACCAGAGCAGCGTGTAGCAGACCGCAGGTTAGTAATGAGCCTGCCTAAAATTGATATGGAGCCAGGTTTTTATGAATTAAAGCATAATGGCGAAACAATAACCACGCTCGCCTTTAATTACGATAAAGGTGAATCTGCTTTTGATTTTTATACTGAGGAAGAATTATCGGCCTTATTTGCATCAAAGCCTAATATTAGAGTTTATAAGGATGCTGACCGGGGTACGTTTGTTTCCGACCTGCAATCGCAACAGGTAGGAACGCCTCTTTGGAAGTATGCCCTAATGATAGCTTTGCTCTTCTTGTTAATTGAAATTTTACTGATAAGGCTTTGGCGTACTAACCCGGTTGCAAAAGTAAAACAGAAAGCCTGATAAAGACGCCTGTAAACTGAGAGCCTGTTTTTGTGTAATACAGAAGCAGGCTCTTTGCTTTTATAGAAATTAGCCGACCCATTAGCGGATATTGGATGTTTGGTATATCTTTGGGCATTGTACGTACTTTATGCATTTTGCATGGCAGGAGTACTCATCTTCTGATCTGTTATTCTTAACGCTAAATGAAGTTTTTACTTAAGAATGTAAGCCCCATTGGCACACCCGGGGCTCCCCAAAAGGATGTAGCCAATTTGTTGATCAAGGACTCTAAAATAGCCTACCTGGGTACTGAAAGCCCCGAAGCTGATTTTAGTATTGATTGCGGAGGCTGTTATGTTTCGCCCGGGTGGTTTGATATGAGGGTTTATACTGGCGAACCTGGATTTGAACATCGCGAAGACCTTGTCAGCACATGCAGGGCAGCAGCAGCAGGAGGGTTTACAGGTGTTCTGGCTTTACCCAATACACAGCCTGTAGTACAAACAAAAGAAAGTGTATCTTACCTTTACCGGGCATCTGCATCCTATCCTACCCGTATCCACCCTATGGCAGCTGTTACGCATAATACAAAAGGCGAGCAGCTTACCGAAATGCTGGATTTATATTATGCAGGTGCTTTAGCTTTTACGGATGGCATTAAGCCTATTTGGCAGGCTGACATTGTTTTAAAAACATTGCTTTACCTGCAAAAGATAGATGCTTTACTTATAAACCGGCCCGAAGATGCATCGTTAAGTCGGTTTGGTGTGATGCATGAGGGTTTGTACAGCACCATGACAGGGATGAAAGGTATGCCCTCTCTCTCAGAAGAAATGATGGTAGCAAGAGATTTACGACTATTAGAATATACAGGTGGTAAGCTTCATTTTGCTACTGTATCTACCGCTACGGCTGTGCAGCTAATTCGGGAGGCAAAGCAAAAAGGCCTACAGGTAAGTTGTGATGTAGCGGCCCATCAGCTTGCTTTTGATGATAGTGCCCTGTTAAGTTTTGATACAAATTATAAAGTTAATCCACCTTTCAGAAACCAGGCAGATATAGAAGCCCTTAAAGCAGGTTTGGCCGATGGTACAATTGATGCTATTGTATCCGACCATCAGCCTCATGACCCCGAAGGAAAAGACCTTGAATTTGACCTGGCAGAGTTTGGTATTATTGGCTTACAAACAGCCTTTTCTGTAGCCCTAACCTATAGCGGCTTACCTATTGAAAGTCTTGTTGAAAAGCTGTCTGTAGTGCCTCGCAGGCTACTTGGCTTGCCTGAGTTGCGTATAGCTGAAGGAGCAGATGCAAATATTACATTATTTAGAACCGATGGCTCATGGCTATTTAATGCAGATACAAACCAGTCGCGTTCGGTAAATTCACCATTTATGGGCCAGCAGCTTAAAGGCAAGGTAATGGGTGTTTTTAATGAGGGTAAGTACTCGTTTACTGAAGAGTGGGCAGTTTTAAAGCCTTAGTTAATTTTAAATATTATGCCCGTGCAGGTGCAAATTTCAAAACCAGCTACAAATAAAGCAAATACAAGTAATAGCAGCATGATTAAAACAGGACTTATTGGTGGAGTATTAGGTGGAGTAGCTGCTGTAGTATTTTTTTATCTGCTGTACCAGTCAGGTATTAACCCCATTGGTAAAATCTGGGACTTTTGGATACAGGCAGGCGCTATTACGGGTAGTATATATTATTTCTGGAAAAAGAAAGGTACCCCTCAGTTGCATTTATGGGAAGGTCTTATAATTGGTTCTGTATGTACATTGGTTTATGCTTTCGTATATTCTTTTGCTGTATACTTATCATTAAAGCATCTTGATACCGCACTTATGACGGGGTACATTGAAGAATCGCTCGAGAAGGCAGCCTTATTAAAGGGACAGACCGTAGATAAATTTGGTGTAGAAGCGTACCAGCAAATGATCGAAGGAATACCCAATACTACTATAGAAGATGTAGGATGGGGCGAACTGGTGCGTAGGTTAGGCATTTCATTGTTTATGGTACCCATCATTGCTATGATTTTGCGTAAGTAAAAAACAAAAACTTTATGATAAACCAATCGAGTGTAAAGTATGGCGTAATTACTGGTGCTTTGTATGTAGTGCTGGTTATGATTTTATACACCATTGGCTATGAAATGCTAGCCAGCCCTTTTAAAACATTAGCATACTGGGTTATATGGATTCTTATTGTAGTTCTTGCTATAAAAGCCCGCAATGAAACCGACCAGTACATGAGTTATAGCCAGGCTTTACTTACTGTGTTTACAATGATAGCCATTACAGAGGTTATGTATACCCTGTTTTATTTTATATTGGCTAATTACATAGATCCGGAGTTGAGCAGCAGGTTAATGACCATTGCCATGGAAAAACTGGAAACCAGTCTTGCCCAGATTGGCGCTGGTGATGAACGTATTGATGCGCTGATAGACCAGGCCCAGGAACAAGGAGCGAGTTTTACCCTCTGGAATGCATTTACAAGTTTGTTATGGTATTTATTTGTAGGCTTTTTGGTAAGCTTGCTGGCAGCCCTTATGGTACGTAAAAAGCGCCCCGTTTTTGATGAATTCGAATGAAAAATAGTTCTATAGATATTTCTGTTGTAGTGCCACTCTATAACGAAGAAGAGTCCCTGCCTGAGCTTTGTGAGTGGATAGCCAGAGTTATGGCAGAAAATGGATATCGTTACGAAATAATTCTGGTAGACGATGGTAGCATTGATGCCTCCTGGGAAGTAGTAGAGCGATTATCGGCCCAGAACCAATATATAAAAGGCTTACGTTTTAGCCGTAATCATGGCAAATCTGCTGCTTTGGACACAGGCTTTAAGGCTGCGGCAGGAGAGGTAATAATTACCATGGATGCTGATTTGCAGGATAGTCCGGATGAAATACCTGGGCTTTACCATATGATTAAGGAAGAGCGTTATGACCTGGTTTCTGGCTGGAAAAAAAAGCGTTACGACCCTATCTCCAAGACCATACCCTCTAAATTATTTAATGGCATAACCAGTAAAATGTCTGGGATAAAGCTACACGATTTTAATTGCGGGCTTAAGGCCTATAATTATAAAGTTGTTAAAAACATAGAAGTATATGGCGAAATGCATCGCTATATACCTGTTATTGCCAAATGGAATGGATTTGGTCGCATTGGTGAAAAAATTGTTCAGCACCGTGCTCGCAAATATGGCGTAACTAAGTTTGGGCTGGAACGCTTTATATTCGGGTTTCTTGATCTGCTTTCAATAACCTTTGTGTCTAAGTTCAAAAAGCGCCCAATGCACTTTTTTGGAAGTATGGGTACTTTATCTTTTGTACTGGGTATTATTATAACAGCCTGGCTCATTGGCTCAAAGTTATACAACCTATCAAGGGGTATCCGAGCAAGAGATGTGGTAGATCAGCCCCTCTTTTTTCTGGCCCTTGTGGCTGTAGTGGTAGGTGTGCAGTTATTTATGGCCGGGTTTATCGGAGAAATGATAACACAGAGCACTTCCCGGAAAAATGATTATATTATTTCAGACCGTACTAATCTCTGATTTTAACAATGCCTCGCTTTTCTGTAGTTGTACCTGTATATAATCGTCCGGATGAGATCAAAGAACTTCTGGAAAGCCTAATTCACCAGAGTTATAAAAACTTTGAGGTAATAGTAGTAGAAGATGGCTCAACAAGGAGGTGTGAGGACATTGTTAAAGGATTTGAAAAGTATTTTCCAATACGGTACTACTTTAAAGAAAATACAGGGCAGGGTTACTCACGGAATTTTGGATTTGAGCGTGCTAAAGGCGACTTTTTTGTAGTGTTTGATTCTGATTGCCTTATACCCGAACATTATTTTCTGGAGGTAGAAAAACATATATATGCGCGTGGCTTAGATGCATGGGGCGGGCCAGACCGAGCGCATGCAAATTTTACGCCAGTACAGAAAGCAATAAGCTATTCAATGACTTCCTTTTTTACTACTGGTGGCATAAGAGGTAGTAAAAAACATATAGGTGTATTTCATCCACGCAGTTTTAATATGGGTATTTCGCGCCAGGTATGGGAAAATACCGGAGGTTATGTAATTACCCGTATGGGTGAGGATATAGAATTCAGTATTAGGATCATTGAAAAAGGTTTTAAAACCGGTCTTATTGAAGAAGCTTATGTATATCATAAAAGACGTACAAGCTTTGGCCAGTTTTTTAAGCAGCTTCATTTTTTTGGCAGAGCCCGCATCAATATTCAACGCTTTTTTCCAAAAGAGCTAAGACTGGTTCATGCATTTCCTGCAATATTTACTATTGCCTGCCTGCTGCTGCCTGTGCTATATTTCTTAGCTGCACCTTTGTATTATCTTACCTTAACAGGCTTGTTGCTTTATATATCTTTAATATTTTTTGATGCCTCCCTTAAAAACAAGAGCTTGTATATAGGGCTACTTAGTGTTATTGCTGTGTTTGTACAGTTATTTGGCTACGGAATTGGCTTTATAACGGAGGGGGCTAAAGGCAAAAAAGTACCCACATCTTCAAGGCCGGCTCATTAAGTGTATGCGCCCATTTATTAACAAAACAAGGCATAAATGATTTTGGGTAAAACGCTATCCGTTTTGCAGTAATGCTATTCATCTTTTGCCACTCATCCTCTTTATTTGCCTTTCTTCCTTAAAGCTACTGGTTTTGCTACGGTAATTATTTTATATTGAATTATAGTATTCTTTGCTTGATAGGTAAATTAAAGTAATTTTAGCAGATTACTACTTTGTGCCTACTAAGTGAGGATATTTATTTTGAGCTAAGCAAACTGCAAAGTACCTATACCCACATTTGTAAAAAGCAGGCACTTTACAACCTACGCTTATAATACCAGGAAAGAACATTCATTAAACGTTATTAAATATGCAAGTAAAAAAGTGGTGGATTGTAGTAGCTGTACTACTTACTATTCCGGCCGGGCTATGGGCCTTTGGTATTTTTGATCCGCCTAAAGATTCTGAGCTCTTTGTTTCAGTAAAAAAAGGCCGTTTTGAAATTAGTGTAGCGGCTACTGGCGAGCTAGAAGCTAAAAACTCGGTAAGTATTATGGGGCCCACAGCCATACGTACAGCAGGGATCTGGCAGGTAAAAATCCAGGATCTTGTTGCAGAAGGAAGTGTAGTAAAAAAAGGCGACTACATTGCAGCACTTGACCGTTCTGAGATTACCGGCAAATTGCGTGAAACTGAAATTGAACTGCAGAAAATCGAGTCGCAGTTTACCCAAACTCAACTTGATACTTCGCTTACATTGCGCCAGGCACGCGATGAGTTAATAAACCTTGGTTTTTCTGCCAAGGAAAAAGAACTGGTGCTGGAGCAATCTAAATATGAGCCACCGGCTACTATTGCCCAGGCTAAAATTGAGGTTGAAAAAGCAGTTCGTGCTCTTGCACAGGCTAACGAAAACTACAAAATCAAGCGTAACCAGGCTATTGCCAAGATGCGTGAGGTAAGCGCTAACCTGGCACAGATCAAAGGCAAATATGACCAGATGGTTGCCCTTGTAAATGAGTTTACAATTCATGCTCCCGAAGATGGGATGGTTATTTACCAGCGCGAATGGGGCGGCCGTAAAAAAACGGTAGGCTCTACCATCAATGCCTGGGAGCCTACCGTAGCCACTCTGCCCGATTTAACGGTTATGATCTCCAAAACTTATGTAAATGAAGTAGACATCAGGAAAATTAACACAGGGCAGCCTGTAAAAATAGGTTTGGATGCCTTTCCGGATAAGAAACTTACAGGCAAGGTTGTTAAAAAGGCCAATGTGGGTGAGCAGCGCCCTAACTCCGATGCTAAGGTGTTTGAAGTAGTAATTGAAGTAAGTGAATCTGATACTACGCTTAGGCCAGCCATGACAACCTCTAATAATATTATTGCCGGTGCGCTTGAAGATGTACTTCACCTGCCACTTGAATGCTTACACAATGAGGGAGATAGCCTGGTGTATGTATACAAGAAAAACGGGATGAGTATTGTAAGGCAACAGGTAGTAATTGGACAGTCGAATGACAATGAGGTGGTAATTTTACAAGGTTTAGCCGAAGGCGAATCTGTTTATTTATCAGTGCCAAAAAATGCAGGCAAAAGCCAGTTAGTAAGCCTTACAAAAGGCGATGCAACCCTGGTATCTCATAAGAAAGTAAATTCATCTAAAAAATAATGACAGAGCGCTATTGGGCTAATTTCTATATTGCTTTAGAGGCAGTATTAGGGAACAAGCTGCGTTCTGCCCTTACAGCCCTGGGTATTATATTTGGGGTGGCGGCTGTTATTGCCATGCTTGCCGTTGGTAATGGCGCCCAGCAGGAGTTGCTTGAGCAAATTAAATTAGTAGGTGTTAATAATATTGTAATTACGCCTGTTGTAGAGCAGAAAGAAGAAAAGCTTGAAGAGAACGTGCTGGCTTCTACAAAACAACAAAAAAAGTTTTCGCCTGGCCTCTCGTTGCTGGATGTGGAAGCCATTAAAGCAGTAGTACCCGGTTTAAAGTTAGTGAGCCCGGAAATTGAGATTGAAACTTCCCTGGTGTCAGGAGGGATAAGCCGGTCGGTAAAGTTGGTAGGAGTTGAGCCTGCTTATTTTCAGATATATAATTTTAATTTTAGCCAGGGCCGCAGCTTTAATGAGCAGCAGCTTGTAATGGGTGAACAGGTATGTATTATTGGAAAAAGCATTGCTACAAAATTTTTTACCAAAGAAGATCCGATAGGGAAATATATAAAATGTGGCCGCCATTGGCTTAAAATTGTAGGCGTGCTAGAAGAGCGTTATGTTTCAGAAGGTAGTGTTTCTAAGCTGGGCATTCGCGATTTTAATATGGACGTTTATGTTCCGGTAAAAACCCTATTGCTACGCTACCAGAACAGGGCCCTTGTTACACAGGCCATGATCAGGAAAGCAGATGCAGAAAAAGAAGACATGCCCGACGGAGCTCAAGGCCCTTCTAAAAACTACCATCAATTGGATAAGCTGGTAATACAGGTAGAAGATACCGACTATCTGACGCCTACAGCCGAAACCATATCGCGCATGTTTAAAAGAAGGCATTATGGCCTGGTAGATTTTGAAATAACCATACCTGAGCTTTTACTAAAGCAACAACAACGCACTAAAGACATCTTTAATATTGTACTGGGAGCCATTGCCGGTATTTCACTGCTGGTTGGAGGTATTGGTATTATGAATATCATGCTGGCCTCTGTGTTGGAACGCATAAAGGAAATAGGGCTGCGCATTTCTTTAGGAGCTAAAAAGGCTGATATCGTTTTCCAATTTATGGTGGAAGCTGTACTTATCAGTTTTATGGGCGGCATGATAGGCGTAATTCTGGGTGTATCCCTAGCTTCCATCATTTCTGGCGTAGCTGATATCCCCACCATCATCTCCCCGGCTTCTATCATTTTATCTTTTGGTGTAGCCTCTTCGGTTGGGCTTATTTTTGGTATTATGCCTGCCCGGAAAGCAGCCAGCCAGGATCCTATAACCTGTCTGCGCTACGAGTAAGCATTTTGCTTTTTTGAAGTAACAGTTTTAATTATAAAGTAAAACGTATAATGATAAAGAAATTACGAGCGGGACTATTGGCTGTGCTGCTGGCTTTGCCTGTTTGTGTACAAGCCCAAATGGCTCAACCCTCTAAAAAGGTATTTACCCTCGATGAGCTAATTGCTTTTGCATTAGAACACTCTCCGGCTTTCCGCTCATCAGAAAACCAGCGTACTAATTTCTATTGGCGATACAGGACCTTTCGCTCAAATTATATGCCCCAGGTGGCTCTGGAAGGTACCTTGCCAAATTTTAACAGGGCTTTTGTGCCGGTAACACAGCCCGATGGTACCTTTCTGATCAGAAATGTGTATAACTCTACCTCGGCACTTAACCTTACTGTGAGCCAGAATGTAGGTTTAACGGGAGGAAGCGTATTTGTAGGCTCTACATTGGGCAGGTTTGATAACTTTGGCGAAAACAGAGGGTTTGGCTATAATGCTAACCCTTTGTTTGTTGGCTTCAACCAGCCTTTGTTTGGTTTTAACCGCCTTAAATGGGACAAGCGCATTGAGCCACTTCATTATGAAGAATCGCAGCGTAGGTTCTCTGAAGATATGGAAGGCATAGCACTTGAAGTAGCAGATCGGTTTTTTAATTTGCTGCTTGCCCAGATAAGCCTTGAAATTGCGCAAAAGAACAAAGCCAATAACGATACCCTGTTTAAAATTGCAGAAGGACGCTATACCTTAGGGAAAATTGCAGAAAATGATTTACTACAGCTAGAATTAAGTGTAATGCGGGCAGAGCAGGATGTGGCACAGGCACGTTTACAGGTAGAATCGGGTACGCTCAGCTTAAAAGCATACTTAGGGTTAACTGATATCGATCAGCTACAACTTGTGGAGCCTAAAGATTTGCCTGTATTTGAAGTAAACCAACAAGTAGCCCTGGAACAATCACGTAACAACCGGCAGCAGATCGTTTTCTTTAAGCGCCAATTACTGGAGGCAGATCAGCAAGTAGCCCAGGCTCAGGGTGAAAATGGTTTTAGAGCCAATTTATTTGCCAGTTATGGCCTTACCCAGCGTGCCGATGTAGTTCCTGAATTATATGTAAACCCACAGGGGCAGCAGCAGGTTAATTTTGGTTTCCAGGTGCCTATTCTGGATTGGGGGCGCTCACAATCCAGAATAAAAATGGCACGTGCCAACCAGGAAATGGTGAGAACCAATGTTGCACAGCAGGAGATAATGTTCGATCAGCAAATTATCCTGGCAGTAGAGCAATTCCGCATGTCGAGAGAGCAGCTACGCATAGCCGTTAAGTCAGATGACATTGCTTTAAAGCGGTATGAGATCACTAAAAACCGTTATATTATTGGTAAGGTAGGTATAACCGATCTTAACATTGCCTTACAGGAAAAGGATGAAGCTAAGCGAGGCTATGTTAGCGCCTTAAGAGGCTTCTGGACAGGGTATTACATGTTGAGGCGGTTAACTTTGTATGACTTTGTAGAAAACAAACCAATTCAGCGGATAGAAAAAAATTAAGCTGTTGGATGCTATTTAAGCCGGGGCCTTTTACGAGGCCCCGGCTTTTTTTGAGGACTATTTTCTTTATTTTTTAAGAATGTTTAAAAAAAAAAATGTGAGCCTATCATCCTTCTTATTTTCTCGTATATTTGTTTTCATTACTTAAGTATAAAACTAACTTTTCAATCACTATGGCAACTTGGTTCTCCTGTAAAATTAAATACCATAAGCAGGAAGAAAACGGAAAAGTAAGCAAAATATCAGAGCAGTATCTGGTGGATGCCATGTCTTTTACTGAAGCCGAAGCAAGGCTTTATTTTGAACTTGGCAGTACCATACCTGAGTTTATGCTTACGAATGTAAGTAAGATGAACCTGCAAGACCTCTTTCATTATGATGACAGCGAAACCTGGTTCAAATGTAAAGTGGTGTATGTAAGTACAGATGAGAAAAGCGGGAAGGAGAAGAAGATTGCAAATATTATGTTAGTAAGCGCCCAAAATGTTAAACAAGCATACGAACGAATAGAAGAATCCTTAAGCACTATGTTAGTACCTTTCGAAATTACAGACATCAACCAAACAGCTATTCTGGAAATATTCCCTTATATAGCAGAAGACGAAAAAGCAGCCATCCTTAAACAGAATGCACAGGCTGTATCATATCCTAATGTAGACCCTGAAACAGGCGAGCTGCTTCTTGTAGATAAATCTCCGGAAGAGCTTCTTGCTGATGAGTCTGCTGTGTTACCTATCCCATCACCACAAGCAAAAGCTCCATTCGATGATGACTTTGGAGATGATGATGACTTTGAAGATGAAGACCTGGATGACGAAGATTTTGATGATGACATGATTGATGAAGAAGATCTTGACAACATGGACTTCATTGAAGAAGACTTCGAAGAAATGCCGGACTTTGATGAAGATGTAGATGATCTTGAAGATCTGGATGATGAGGAATTTGAGGATGTAGATGATAGTGCAGACTTTCGTTAACTAACTCATAAACTAAAAAAGGAGCTTTTAAAGCTCCTTTTTTAGTTTATGGCCTACTGTATTTTAACAGAGTACTTACTATAATGAAAAGTTTGTGGCAAATTTAAAAAACAGGTTTTCGTTATAGTTAGGCATTGCATAAGGGCCCCAGCGTAATAGCCAGCCTGCTCCGGCACCCATTCTTACCCCGTAAAGATTGAGTACAATAAAGTCGTTAGTAAAAAAGCCCGATTCGAAGTAGCCTTTTTCCATGGTTTTAAAGTTGATAAGCTGGTGCTCGCCTGGCCTGCGCAATGTGCCTACACCCATGTTATGCAAAAACTCAAGGTTGGGCTGAAAAAGGCGGCTACCTTCATATAACCTTCCAACATCATGAGAGAGGTGTAAGGCCATATACCGATCATGCAGAAACTCATTATAATACATAGTTTCAAAGCTGTTATGGGTAATAAGCGCTGCGTTCCGAAAGCTCCCTCTTTCATTATACAATACAGGAAAGGGTAGGGTGCCCTTTGCCCAGCCAGCACGCAATTGCCATCCTGTGCGGCCCCAGCCTATTACACGCAAGGTTTGCTGTATACGTACATCCAGTTTTTGATAGGTTGCGTACCTGGAAGCTAAGTTAGGTATACCGCTTATTAACTGTATCCAGTATTCAGGATAAGGAGTGCCCAGGGTAAACCGGTCAATATCAGAAGTAATAAACCGCTCTCTGAATGAGTGCCTCAGTGTAAACCGGGCTTCAGTAAAACTTACCTGTGGCATTACCCTATCTCTAAACTGGTAGTCGTAGGGTAAATAGTGTTGCCTGTGGTTAAGCTCTGCACCTATATATATATTCTGATAGGGGCTTACGGTAGTGCTAACAGCCCTGCTGTTCACCATGTCGAGCTGTGTGAGGCGGTACCTCCTTAAGGGCTCTGACCAGTACTGGACTTTATCAAAAGCAAAGCGTACACTGCCAGGTTCCTGCAAATCGTGGCTAAGATTTACAAATACCCGCCAGTCTATCGGAGCATGCAAAACCAGCCCGGCCTGCAGGCCCCATTTGTGCTGTTGGTCTTTTATGCCCCATCCATAATATGCTCCTAGCTGAAGTAACTGAGAAAACCTATCATTGGTAGTAAAGCCAAGGCCTGTCCTTATACCTTCGCTTTCGTTAAAGTTAAGTACCCGGTTTAAATCAAAAGTAATACCCTTTACAGGGAGCCTGCCAAAATATATACTTCTGCCAGAACGTAAAACCCTTTCAAAATTCCGGATACGGCCTAAAGTATCATAAAAGGCAAAAGTGTTTTCGTCGGTAGTAGAAAGCGGAGCAGGGCGGTGGCTCTGCCAGAAACTACTATCCTGCCGGGCGGCCACAGGGTTGTAATGAAAGCTTACTTCATCAAAATGATGAAGAGGAAGGGAACTGAGCGCTATGCTGTCAATATAACTCTCTGCCATACCCTTTACAGAGATATTTCTTACCAGGTTATCAATATTAAATTGGGTGCGAGCCACCTCCGGCATCCAGGCTAGTGTATGATCAAATTTATATTGCTGGGTAAGTTGAACGCTAAATGAGTTTTCAACAGCAGGGCGCAACGTTGCATATTGCACAGCATACCGGTTTGAGTTTATGTACAGATATCCTTTTAGCCTTTCGCGTGTACGCCTGGGCTTTGGGTTAAACTGAACGGTATAGACAGTATCAGTGCCTACAAAGGCTGTATCTATTACCTGAAAGTTGTATCGTTTAAAAATTTTTCTTCCGCTCAGAGGACCTACATAGTCCATTGAAGCCAGGTTTATATATTTTTCATATACTGTAAACGGCTGAAAAAAAGTAAATAGGGTAAGCAAAGAAGGAGAGTCGATACCAGAAGCCCGTGCACCTTGAATTATCTCCAGCTGATTAAAAGGGTCGTAATACTGCTTTTTGGTTACTGTTTCCATAAGAAACAAGTGGTGTCTGCGCTTATATTCACTTAAGCGAAAAGGCAAAAAGCGTTGTAGCTTTTGCAGCTCTGTTTTGGTTTCGCGGAGCTGGTCTGTTGTGAGGGTAAACTTATTATAAGTTTTGTACTGATAACGCAGACTTTTCTGAGGGTCGTTTGCTGTTTTATACAACATTACTTTCTGCATAAGCGCTGCCGAAGCCTCATTAGTGTTGCGTAAGGCTACAAAGGGGGCATAGTAATTTAAAAGCACCTCCAGGTAAGAGGTATCCTGAGGCTGGTATACAACAGCTCGATACCCTGGTGCTTTGAATTCAAGTTGTTGGATGCTTTCTGTTGTATGCAAAATGAACCGGCCATCTATATTACTATATGCATGTGCCGAGCCTCCATTTATTGCAATATGCACAAAAGCTATTGGCTCTTGGGTAAATGTTTCGCGCACTATGCCTTCAAGTTTTTTAACCTGGGCAAAGCAGCTGGAGCCCGCCCAGAGCCATACTATGCAAAGCAGCAGAATATAGTATGCAAAACTAGCGGCGCGATAATACTTTTTCATTTTCTTCGAGCAGGTACTTTAGCTTCTCGATGGAAGTCTGGTTACTAGCCTCAAAGATATTGTTTTTTAAGCTTTCTTTTTCTCTTGCTGACAAATGCCAGCTCAAAGAGGCTCTTTCCTGCTTAAGTGCATTCTGAGATCTTTTGAAATCACGCTGGCTCATTCGTAAGGAATCCATGGCCATTATGGTGCTGTCATTAGGTACATACTGAAAGTCTACAACATCTATAGGAGCTTTAAACCAGGCCTGAGAGAACTCAATATGGTTATTGTTTGTATTATCCTGCATATTGTTCCAGCTGGTGTAAAGTGTACCAACAGGGTTAAACATTCTGCTGAACATGGAGCGTTCCCCATTTTGTTCAACTGATGATTCGCCACCTGTATCTCTTATGCGTATGATAACCACACCAGAGGTATTGGCTGCAATCCACTTACGGAAAGTATAGATAAACTTAACAGCGTCAGCTACGCCAAAGTTATCAGTAAGGCCTGCATCCATAATTTCCATTGGCGGAAAGGAGGGAAGCGTTACGTTGGGCATTACATAAGGAAATGTAGCATTCATACGCAGGGCGCTTAAAAAGCCCAGGTTTTCAGCATCCTGCTCTTCAAAAAAACGCTTAAACTCAATACCTCTCATTTTCTTACTAATCAGTTTATCGGTAGAGGCATTCGCAACCACATTCATATAAGCAATGTTTTGCGGGGATATGTATAGCTTTCGGCCATCATTAATTACCGTAGGCGTTAGAAAAAGCATTGGTATAAGTGCTTTTCGCTCTGGTTCGTAATAATCAGACAGCTTTTTGTTAAGCACTCCATTAGTGTTTATATCCAGCTGCTGCTCAAAGGCATATCCCCGGTCTTTGTAATACTCATAACCACCATACTCAAAAGTCTGCATCCTGAAAAAGATATCGTTTACAATAAAGCTGTAAGCAATGGGGTTGAGCAGATCTTTAGATATGTTATTAAGATAAGTTGGTGCATATACGTTTACCTGTTTACCTAGCTTTTTCTGCAGGTATA
>FPIC01014831.1_pt1 | contig 17147 bp, 18 predicted proteins | sample 1504481 | NCBI WGS metagenome assembly FPIC01 (sample SAMEA4475357, study PRJEB15587) | soil metagenome | biome: Soil; feature: Field | place: India | collected 2015-03-11 | depth 0 m
AACTTAAAATGGACAAGCTAACTGTAAGGCTTGGAGATGGTTCAGATATAGATTACAAATTGAGACTTTTGAAAAGTGTGTACGATAAGTTACCAAAAAATGTTGAAGGTGTTATCACACTAAATTCTAACGGTATTGCCACTTTTAGTCCAAATATTGGGGAGGACAATTGAACAAATATGAAAGTAAAGATTAAAAAACCAACAGGTGGTCAGGTTGCTATTGCTATATTGTTATTATTATTGGGGATTTTAATGTCTATGCAAATAAAAAGTGTCAGACAGAGCAACGAACTAAAAAATTTAGAAAAAGCAAGAGCCATAGAACTTGCTGAACAGATAAATCAGCTAAGAAAAGAAAATGTGAGCCTTCGCCAGCAGATTTATGATTTGGAGAAAAAAATCAAAGAGTATCAGGACTCAGCAGCAAGTATTAGCAAAACAACCGAGCTTTTGAAAGAAGAGCTTGACAAGGTTAAGATTTTGGCAGGGCTTACCGATGTAGAAGGACCCGGTATCATTATTACACTTGACGACAGCAAAATACATGCCCAGCCCAATGTTGACCCGAACAGTTTTCTGCTGCATGACTCTGACATTTTGCAGGTGATAAACGAGCTTCGGGCAGCGGGAGCTGAGGCAATAGCGATAAATGACCAGAGAGTGGTTTCAACAACCGAGATAAGATGTGCAGGACCGACCATTAGTATAAACAACACAAGATATTCTGCCCCGTACATAATAAAGGCAATCGGCGATCCTAAGATTCTTAAAAATTCTCTTGAGATGCGGGGAGGCATAATAGACCTTTTAAAGGAATTTTCCATAGAGGTTAAGATTGAAGAGGCTTCAAAAGTTGTGATTCCACGTTATACTGGAAGCTTGAAATTCAATTACGCAAAGATAAAGAGTGAAGGAAGCTGATGAAAAGATGATAGTTCTTATAATTGCTCTTTTGGTTGGAATATTGATAGGGCTTTTTATCCCAATAAGCATACCGCAAGATTATTCATCCTATGTGGCGGTTGGTCTTCTTGCAGCACTTGATTCCATATTTGGTGCTTTAAAGTCAAATCTAAAGGGTGATTTTAAGATTGACATATTTATTTCAGGATTTGTGGGCAACACCCTCATAGCCATGCTTCTTGCCTACATGGGCGACATGCTTGGTATTCCGCTGTACCAGGCAGCGGTTGTGGCTTTTGGTGTGAGGATTTTTCAAAATTTTGGGGAGATGCGAAGAAGCATTTTGATAAAAAACAAGAGTTTTTCTAAGGAGGAGAAAAACCAATGATTAGTTTTGACACAGAAAAGATGACTGTTGCTCAATTAAAGGTTATTGGTGTTGGCGGTGCAGGAAACAATGCAGTCAATAGAATGATTGATGTTGGAGTCTCTGGTGTAGAGTTCATAGCTGTTAACACCGACAAGCAAGCTCTTCAGCGTTCAAAGGCGCATTATAAGATTCAGATAGGTGAGAAGATTACAAAAGGACTTGGAGCTGGAGCAGACCCCGAGATTGGAAGGAAAGCTGCAGAGGAGAGTAAAGAGGATATAGCACAGGTTTTAAAAGGTGCAGACATGGTATTTATCACAGCAGGAATGGGCGGCGGTACAGGTACGGGTGCTTCACCTGTTGTTGCTGAGATAGCAAAAGAGCTGGGGATATTAACTGTTGCTGTTGTTACAAGACCGTTTAAAAGTGAGGGTGCAAAACGAAGAATTAACGCAGAAAAAGGAATAGAAGAGCTGAAAAAGATTGTTGACACAATAATTATTGTGCCAAACGACAGGCTTTTTATGCTTTCGACAAATAAAAGTCTCAAAATCTCCGACGCGTTCAGAATGGCTGACGATGTACTAAGACAGGGTGTTCAGGGAATTTCTGATATTATCTTGAATGCGGGGCTTATAAATGTCGACTTTGCAGATGTGAAAGCTATCATGATGAACAAGGGATATGCGCACATGGGGATTGGCAAGGCAAAAGGTGATGAGAAAGTACTCAAAGCTTTAGAGCAGGCAATCAACAGCCCGCTTCTTGAGACTTCAATAAAAGGTGCGAAAGGCGTTCTTGTAAACTATACAGGAAATCCAGAAGAGCTTCTGCTTGACGAAATTGAAAGAGCAAACGAGCTTATTTCTTCCGAAGCTGATGAGAATGTCAACTTTATAATGGGTATTGTGTTCAATGAAGAGATGAAAGATGAAGTGCAGGTCACTGTCATTGCAACAGGCTTTGACACAACAAATGAACAGCAGTCATCTGCCCAAACACACAAAGCTACATTGCCCAAAGCAGGTAATCTTCAGAATCTGTTCCAGGACGACGATATATTTGAGATTCCAATATTTTTGAAAAACAAAAAATAAAATAAAAACCCCCTTGCTACTTGGCAGGGGGGTTATATTTTTACTTCTTCAATCATTTGATTATAGGATGTGAATAACTATCAAAGAGTAATTTCAATAAACTTGTTTGTTTTGTCAAGGGCAAAGGTGGCTTTCTTGTCTTGGCATGTGATTTCATAATCTCCCATATACCCTGAAATGTTTACCATACCATGTTCATCAGTAATCAAGTGCATCTGGTCAGTCCACCATTCACCTTTTATAAGCCTGTGAAGCTCATGATAGATGGGTTTTATCCTGCCATCTTTGGTTATAAAACCAGAAGGTGCGTTGAGCCACTCTCCATCCACAAAATTCCACCACGTGATAGCTTCAACCTTTGGATGGGCAAAAAGTGTTTTGTAATGCAACGCAGCCTCCATTGCCTGTCGCTCTTCACCTTCAGGTGTACTTGGCCATTCGTCAACTTTATAGTCGTTTAAATCCTCAATTTCTGGTGGCATAAGGTTGCCAGAGATAATAGTGGTTTCTGTAAAGTGAATAGGCAGGTTAAAACGAGAAAATCTCTCTAATATTTCCTGAGTCTTTTCAACTCCCCAATACCCTTGATGCATATGCGATTGAATTCCTATTGCATCAATTCTAACTCCTGCCTCGAGCAATCCTTCAATTAAAATTTCGTACGCTGCAGAGGTGTTAAAATCGTTTATGAGAAAAATTCCATGTGGGTTTGCTTCTATTGCTGCAGCAAAGACCTCACGAACAAGGCGTATTCGCCCAAGTTCTTTACATATTCTTGTAATACCATTGTCATATTTGTTGAATATGGGCATAATCACAACTTCATTTATTACATCCCACATGTCAATTAAGCCTGCAAACTCACTTACTTCTCTCCGAATTCGATGAAGCTGAGCATCTAATATCTCTTGGTTGTTCATCTCAAGCAGCCACGGAGCTGTGAGAGTGTGCCAGCAAAGAGGATGACCTTTTACAGTGCATCCTTTGCTTACGAGCCACTCGGCTGCTTTTTTGAGCCTCAAAGTATCAGGTTTGCCTTTAACTGGTTCAAATCTTGCCCAATAAAATGGCAGAGTGGCAAAATTAAAGAGGTCCAAGAACTTTTCAAAAACCATTTCAGCTTTTTGCTTTTCTTCTCCTTGAAGCTCATTATTGGCAAAAGGTACTACTGAGAATTCTGCGCAGCCAAACAGAAATTTATGTCTTGTTTGTCTGACAACCACCTCTGTATTTTTTAAAGGAGTGCCGTCAGCTTTGCTGATTTTCAACGTAACTGTACCTTTGCGATGCTCATAATTAGCCATACACGTTTACCTCCCTTATTTTTATTAGAGTCGATTCACGAAAATTGTTAACAATGAAATCAAATTATAATTGCCCTTACAAATTTACAATTTCACCGCTTTTAATCTCAACAGGCTGACCATTTACACTTATCCACACTGAAATAGCAGAAGGGTTGTATACAATATCGCCATTTGCTGAGAATTGCAAACTTCGCAGTGCTTTGATATATCTTACTATTTCAATGTTAGTTGCATACCAAATATCATCTTTTCCAGACATCAATTTGCAAAAGCTTTCTATTAAATGCCAATTATTTTTTCTTTCAAATTCAAAGCTATGTCCCCAAACATACATTAGCTTTAGCTTTCCTTTATATTCATACTCTAAAAATTTACGTCCAAGTTCCAGTAAATTATCATCATGATGACAAGTTGGAGCCCATGTTAAAAAGTTTGATGGAATACGAAAATCATGGTGAGAGTTTACAGTCCTTGCATATTCAATCCCGAGACTTGGCAAAATATTTACAATCTCTTCATTATATACTCCATAAGGATAAGACATACCTTTGACTGGATAGCCGACTAATCTTTCTAAATTTTTTCTGTCTTCTAAAATTTCTTCAACTACAGCCTCAAGTGGAATACAGTCCAAGAAAGGATGAGTTTTAGTGTGGACAGCAACTTCATGACCTTCATATAGCTTTGCAACTTCATCTGGTGAGATAAAAGGTTCTCTACCAAGGTTTCCAGAGTTCAAATGAAAAGTGCCCTTTATTCCATATTCATTAAAGATTTCAACAAGTTTTCTGTCAAATATTTGTCCATCGTCGTAACTCATTGTCAGTGCTTTTGTTTTGCCAAAAGGGAATAAATCAAACTTTATATCCATTTGTTATCACCCCCACAAATTTAACTATACTTCCTCTTCTGTTGTAAACGGAGAAGCAGGCAACCCTTCTTTATTATAAAGATTTGCTCCTTCTGGATTGTCAGCCCATGCATATCGAACATAAGCAGGGTTTGAAATACTATCGTTCCACACTACAACTTTATCACCTTCTATAATGGCCTTTGCCCACACAAATTTCTTGTCACTTCCGGCAATTGCAAAGTGTTTAAGCTCACCGCCACCTTTTGCAACAAGACCACTGCCAACCTCCGAAAACTCAATAATCACCTTGTTACCCTCAATCTTCATAGACTTGTAAAGTGGTCCTGAGGCAACAATGTCCTTTTCTCCATAGGCAATCTTTCGAGCAAGCAGGGCAAGCCTTTCTCCCACATCTTTTTTGTTAGAAGGATGCAGATCATTCCATTCCCCTAAGTCAATGGCAATGGCCATGCCTGTGTTTGGGACAGAAAGTGTTTTTCGCTGCTCTTCTCTGAGCTGTGCCCACTTGCTCTCTGATGGCTGGGACTTTGCCTCCATAAAGTTTGCAAGTTGAACGTACAGGAAAGGAAAATCACCCTGCCCCCACTTCTGTCTCCAGTCAGTTATTAAAGCACTGAACTTCTCGTGATATCCATTAGGATTATCAGTATTTGATTCACCTTGATACCATATGATACCTTTAATAGCAAATTTCAAAAGCGGTGCAATCATACCATTGAACAGTCCTGCAGGTTTATACTCAAAAAAAGTCATGGGTGGCAGAGGCTCTGGGGCTTGTGCACCAACTTTGCATTTCCACTCGCCTTCTAAGCTGATCTGGTAATCTTTGGTGAAAAGTTTGTAGGGTTTGCCTTTGACAAACTCTCCGTTACCATCGTTACTTATAACTCTTATGGCAATCACATTTTCACCTGGTTTAAGCAAGTTTGCAGGAATCTCATATTTTCTTGGAGGATAGCGGTATGAGATTGAACCTACAAGGGTCCCGTTAACATAGGTATGGTCACTGTCCACTATTATACCCATATAAAGCTTTGCAGGCTTTCCAGCCATAAAAGCAGGTACATTTACCTTTTTCCTAAACCATACAACTCCTTTCAAAGAGTCTAACCCCATTTCTTTCCAAGAAGCCGGAAGATTAACAGTATGCCACTCAGAGTCATCATAATCAGAGTCAAACCAAGCAAGCTTCATCCCTTTATCGTTTTTGTTTAAGTTTTCATACCAGGCACTTATTTCAGATTCTTCCTTTTTCTTAATACTTTCAATATACCCATCAACTCTCAGCTGCTCAAGTATTTTCAGATTTTCAGGAAATTGTTTTAGCGCATCTTCACTGAGCCATGCCTCTATCGGTGTTCCACCAACACATGCTTTAATCAGGCCTATTGGCACACGGTACCTCTCAAATAATGCTTTGGCAAAAAAGTACCCCACAGCTGAAAATCGAAGAATGGTCTCTTTAGAAAGTTCTTCCCAGCTACCTTGCGGCAAATCTTCTTGTGGACCTTTGAAATTGTAACTATCAGGCACAGTGAACTGTCTTATAAAAGGGTTGTCGCAGCTGTATATTTCTTCTTCATAGATATCTTTTACTCTTTCCATGGGCAAAACCATATTTGACTGGCCAGAACAAACCCATACATCACCTATTAGTATGTTGTTTATAGTGATACTTTTTTGGGATGCCTCTATTACCATAAAATAGGGTCCTCCTGCTTTAAGCTCAGGCAAAGTCACTTCCCACTTGCCGTCGCTGTTTGCAACAGTAGAGTATGATTTATCCAAAAAGTGCACTGTAACCTTTTCTTCTGGTAAAGCCCAGCCCCATATCTTTACCTTTTTATCTCTTTGAAGAATCATACCATCACTTATCAGCTTTGGAAGTCTTAATGTCATTGGCAACCACCTCTTTACTATTTCAGAAATCGTTTTCAATATCACACAAAAAATTATTTTTAAATTTAAATTAGGATTACTGCAATTTTAATTTTAGCATATTATTGAAATGATAGCTATCAAAAAATAATCTCTGAGCACAAAAAATTATAGCTTACTTTTTGCCAAAATTTGTTGAAAATTTGTTTTGGGCAAGAAGATATGGGTAAAACTTTTTTGACATAATTTTTGCCTCTGCAGGAATATAATTATTACTTAGAAATGCCCCTTTTGAGGACAAAGAGTTGATAGAATAAGATGATTATTTATGCAGATGTATATATATTGGAAAATTTAGTTATAAACTATTTTATTCTGCTTGTGACATCGTATTTACTTAAAGCCAATGTGAACAGTCTAAAAATTTTACTTGTAAGCGTACTTGGAGCTTTTTATTCGCTATTTCAGTTTTATCAGCCTCTACAGTTTTTATATTCTCCGATTGGAAAAATAATTGTTTCATCTTCTTTTGTATATCTTACCTTTTTGCCAAAAAACTTTTTTGGATTTATCAGACAGTTTCTTAGTTTTTACCTTGTTACAATCATGTTTGGTGGGATGGGATTTTTTCTTTATTACATTTCGCAAAATAGTATTGAGTACTCTGTACAGCTAAAACTAAAAAATGTACTTCTTGCGCTTGGAATTTCCCTGATTGTTTTCAAACTCTCGCATGAGCTTATAATCAAAAAGGTCTATAAAGATTCACTCATAAGGTATATAAAATTCAAGATAAATGATTCAGAGTACAACTGTGTTGGATATGTGGATACAGGGAATAACTTGAGAGAACCTTTTTCGGGCAAACCTGTTGTAATTGTTGAAAAAAAGCTTCTTGAGATGGGTGAAGATGCGAAAGATATCTGTTCAAAAGACCTTGAAAAACTTCAGGAGCTTTTGGGAAACAGAATTGTTTTGATACCTTACAATTCAATTGGTCAGGAACATGGAGTTTTGATAGGAGTTATACCAGATGAGTTTTATGTGTCAGAGAACAAAAGCACATGGATAAAAAAAGATGTGGCAATTGCTCTGTACGATAAAAAGATTTCAAACAGGTACTCGGCACTACTGGGTCCCGATTTAATCTGATTTTTTTGAAAGGAGGTATGACTTTTATGAAACTTGAGTCTAAGATTTTGCGTTATGTTTTGAAAACCTTGGAGAAGCTTGGCTTTAAGTTTTCACAAAATCAGATTATGGAGATTTTCTATGTTGGTGGATGTGACACACTTCCGCCACCTCTTACGCCTGATGAGGAAGCCCAGATTCTATACAGGATTCATTACCAGGGAGAAGAAGGGTTGAAAGAGCTTTTAATAGAAAGAAATTTGAGACTTGTTGTCTACATAGCAAAAAGATTTGAAAATACAAAGGTTAATCTTGAAGACCTTGTTTCAATAGGCACAATAGGCTTGATTAAGGCAATAAATACATACAATCCAAACAAGAATATAAAACTTGCTACTTACGCTTCAAAATGCATAGAGAATGAGATTTTGATGTTTTTAAGACGAAATTCAAATAAAAAGCTTGAGATGTCAATTGATGAGCCACTGAATGTTGACTGGGATGGGAATGAACTTTTACTCTCTGATGTACTTGGAACTGATACAGAAGAAATTTACAACAGAATTGAGAACAATGTAGAAAAGGAAGCGCTTTTGCAAGCAATTCAAAAACTTCCGTCCAGGGAAAAAAAGATTGTTGAACTGAGGTTTGGATTTGGAGATGATGGAGAAAAGACTCAAAAAGAGGTTGCAGATATGCTGGGGATATCCCAAAGCTATATCTCGCGCTTGGAAAAAAAGATTATAACAAGACTCAAAAAAGAGCTGGCAAAGATTATATAATATGAAAATCTATTTTAGAATAATTGCCTTCCCCGAGGTTAATAATAAACCATAGCGCAAAGTTAAAAAAAGGGGGAGGTAATTAAATTGAACAAGGTAGAAATTTGTGGTGTGAACACATCAACACTCCCCGTTTTGAGCCATGAAGAAAAGCTTGAACTTTTAAAAAGAATGAAAGAAGGGGACAAAGAAGCACGACGAATTTTTATTGAAGGAAATTTGAGGCTTGTTTTGAGCGTTGTACAAAAGTTTGCAAACAGGGGCGAGAACTTAGACGATTTGTTCCAGGTAGGGTGCATTGGTCTTATAAAGGCAATTGACAATTTTGACCTTTCTCAGAATGTAAAGTTTTCAACTTATGCGGTGCCGATGATAATCGGGGAGATAAGAAGATATCTGAGGGATAACAATTCTATGAGAATTTCGAGGTCTTTGAAAGATACAGCATATAAAGCTTTAAAAATAAAGGAAAAGTATATAAATAAAAATCAAAAAGAACCAACTTTAGAAGAGATAGCAAAAGAACTCTCGATCACCAAAGAAGAGCTTGTTTTTGCGCTTGATTCCATTCAAGAACCGATATCTCTTTATGAGCCAGTGTTTCAGGATAGTACCGACACGATGTATGTTGTGGAAAAACTGTACGACCACAAATCATCTGAAAATGTTTGGCTTGAAGAAATTTCGCTCAAAGATGCTCTTAGCAGGCTCACAAAGCGTGAGAAAGAAATCCTGTATTTGCGTTATTATAAAGGAAAAACCCAGATGGAGGTAGCGAGAATTGTAGGAATTTCACAGGCACAGGTGTCAAGAATTGAAAAAAGTGCAATAGGACATATCAAGAAGTATATTTAAGATTTTATTGTTGACAATTTATGCATTCAAAATTTATAATAATCTAAAATTGACAAAAAGCCTTTTACCTTAAAAGTAGGGTAAAAGGCTTGTACATTTTTTAAGGGGGCGCAGTAGCTTAAATGTCTTTGATTGAAATGACAATTCCAGACTATTTTGATATGATAGCTACAAAGTTTGCTGACAATCCTGCTGTCATTTATCATCACGAAAAGATTTACCTTACATATTCCCAATTTAAAAAAATGGTGGATGATGCAGCAAAAGGCTTTATGGCAATTGGAATTCAAAAAGGAGAACATGTAGCTGTATGGGCAACAAACAGACTTGAATATCTCATCTCTATTTTTGCCTTGGCCAAGATTGGAGCAGTGCTTGTTACTGTAAATACCAACTACAAGATATATGAGCTTGAATATCTTCTAAGGCAATCTGACAGTTCCACTTTAATATTCACAGAAGGATTTAAAGATTCAAACTACCTTGAGATTGTCAAAAAACTAAATCCCCAGCTTAGTGCGTGCAAAAAAGGAGAGCTTGAAAATCCAAATCTGCCTTATCTTAAAAGGCTAATTTTTATTGGGCAAGGCTGTCATGATGGAATATACAACTGGCACGAGGTAATTGAACTTGGTAAAAATGTTTCTGATGAGGAACTAATACACAGGCAAAAAAGCCTTGAGCCAGATGAGGTAATAAATATGCAGTACACCTCTGGTACCACCGGATTTCCAAAAGGTGTTATGCTTACACACAAAAATATTCTCAACAACGCAAACGCAATTGCAGATTGCATGAAACTTACACACAAGGACAAGCTGTGCATCCCCGTTCCGTTTTTCCATTGTTTTGGACTTGTTTTGGGTATAGGCGCATGTGTGACAAAAGGTGCCACCATGGTGCCGCTTGACCATTTCAATCCTCTTAAAGTTATGGAGACAGTTCACTTTGAAAAATGCACTGGTTTGCATGGTGTGCCCACAATGTTTATTGCAATCTTGCAGCATCCTGAATTTGATAAGTTCGATTTTTCTTCTCTTCGGACTGGTATAATGGCAGGAGCACCTTGTCCTATCAAGGTGATGAGAGAAGTTGTCGAAAAGATGAACATGAAAGAGATTACAATAGCATATGGTCAAACTGAGGCATCACCTGTGATAACTCAAACAAGGGTTGACGACCCTCTTGAGTTTAGGGTGTCCACAGTTGGAAAACCGCTTGAAGGTGTGGAGGTTAAAATTGTGGATATCCACACAAAAAAAGAGGTTCCAAACAGTGTTGTTGGGGAGATATGTGCAAGGGGATACAACGTTATGAAAGGATATTACAAGATGCCGGAGGCAACAAAACAAGCCATCGACGAAGATGGCTGGCTTCACACAGGTGATTTGGGATACATTGACCAAAACGGATATTTAAGAATTACTGGTAGGCTCAAAGATATGATAATAAGAGGTGGAGAAAACATCTATCCGCGCGAAATAGAAGAGTTTTTATATACACATCCGGCAGTAAAAGATGTGCAGGTTGTAGGTGTGCCAGATAAGGTCTATGGTGAGGAGATAGCTGCGTTTATAATCCTCAAAGATGGGTACACTGCAACCGAAGATGAGATAAAAGAGTTTGTGAGGACTAACCTTTCGCGTCACAAGACACCCAAATACGTTGTGTTTGTCAACGAGTTTCCCACAACTGCAAACGGTAAGGTCCAAAAATATAAATTGAGAGAGATGGCCATAGAAAAGTTTAGTCTTCACGATGCGGCAAATATCGAAACAGCATAGATTTTTTAGCTACAAGCAATATTGAATTTTTCTTTGATTGTATGTTAGAATTATTTTCAACATTAAAATTGCGAGGGGAGAAAATATATGCAGCTAAGATACAATCTTGAAGTTTCACCAAAAGGTAATCTCTCATGGGAAGGAATTGACCTTCTTGACTTAATAGAGATGTATGGGACTCCTCTTTATGTTATGAATGAGACAATGATAAGAGAAAATATCAATAGATTCAAGTCTTCCCTGCAGAAATATTTTGGAGAAAATGGTCTTATAATTTATGCATCAAAAGCTTTTTGCACAAAGGCTATGTGCCAAATAGCAAAAGAAGAGGGAATAGGCCTTGACGTTGTGTCAGGTGGTGAACTTTACACTGCACTTTCTGTAAATTTTGACCCAGATAAGATATTCTTCCATGGAAACAACAAAACATATGATGAGCTTGAGATGGCAGTTGACAGAGGGGTAAAGATTGTACTTGATAATTTTGATGAGCTTGAGATGCTAAGTCTGATATGTAAAACAAAAAACAAAAAGGCAGATGTCTTGATTCGAATAAAACCCGGAATTGAAGCTCATACACATGAGTTTATCAGGACAGGGCAGATAGACTCAAAGTTTGGGGTTGCGCTTGAAAATGGCGAAGCATTCTCTATGGTTCAAAAAGTGCTGCAAAGACAAGAGCTGAGCTTAGTGGGGCTTCACTGTCATATAGGTTCGCAGATTTTCGAAACAGCTCCATTTAAGCTTGCTGCAAGGGTCATGCTTGAGTTTATGCTAAAGATTAAAAATGAACTTGGCTGGCAGGTAGATATATTAGATTTAGGTGGGGGATTTGGAATAAAGTACACTGCACATGATGAGCCACCTAAGATTGAAAAGTTTATAGAAGCAATTTCTGAAGAGGTAGAGGAATTTTGCAGCTTGAGAGGGCTAAAAAAACCGTTTGTTGTTTTAGAACCAGGTCGTTCAATTGTCGGTGAGGCAGGAATTACACTTTACACAATAGGCAGTATCAAAGAGATACCAAATGTCAGAAACTATGCATCTGTTGATGGTGGTATGACAGACAATCCACGTTATGCACTGTATCAAGCAAGATATGATGCATATGTTGTGGAAAATCCTCTGGGGCAGCGGACAAAGGTTTATACAATTGCAGGAAGATGCTGTGAGTCTGGTGATATACTCATAAAAGACATAAAGCTTCCAGAGCTTAAGACTGGTCAGCATCTTGCCATTTTGGCAACAGGGGCATATAATTATTCTATGTCAAGCAACTACAATAGGTTCCCAAGACCTGCAGTTGTACTCTTGAAAAATGGTCAAGCAAGAGTTATTGTAAAACGTGAAACATATGAAGACCTTGTGAGAAATGATGTGGAGATTTAATAAAATTATGTTTGGAGAGAATTTATGATGGCTGTGCCAAGTATTATCACAATGCTTTTGAGAATTCCAGGGCTATTGTTTGCGATATCTGTACATGAGTCAGCCCATGGGCTTGTTGCATATTTGCAGGGAGATGACCTGCCAAAAAGACAAGGGAGAATAACCTTAAACCCTCTTCCGCACATAGATTTGTTTGGTGCGATAGCGCTGATTCTTTTTGGATTTGGATGGGCAAAACCTGTTGTGACTGACCCAACAAGATACAGAAATCCAAAAGTAGGTATGGGGCTGACAGCCTTAGCAGGACCTGTTGCAAATATTCTTTCTGCAATTGTCTTTGCAATTGTGCTCAAATATATTGATAAGTACAATTTAATAACAAATAGATATCTTCAAATTATGATTCAAGAAGCTTATTTGATTAATGTTTATCTTGCAATATTCAATTTGTTGCCAATACCACCCTTAGATGGTTCAAAGATTCTGTTTATCTTTGCACCAAACAGATATGTTGAGTTTTATTATAGATATGAAGTGGTAGGGCAAATAATATTGATTGCCTGCATATTTTTTGCACCTTTTTTGCTTTCATACGTTTTGCAGCCAATAGCATATTTTATTTTCAATTTCATTGATTTTATTGTCATGTTATTTCCTTAAATGTTTATAAACATCAAAAAATCTTGTGGGAGAATAGGAGAATGAAAAGATGAGACGAGTTTTGTCTGGTACACGACCAACGGGTATTTTGCATCTTGGCAACTATTTTGGTGCTGTAGAAAGCTGGGTAAAACTTCAGGATGAATATGAATGTTTCTTTTTTGTTGCAGATTGGCACGCGCTGACAACCGGATATGAGGACACTTCGAATTTAAGAGAATATACAAAACAGGTTGTTATAGACCTTTTGGCATGCGGTCTTGACCCGAAAAAATGTACAATATTTGTGCAGTCGCATGTTCCACAGCATGCTGAGCTTCATCTTTTGTTTTCAATGATAACGCCTCTTTCTTGGCTCTACAGGTGTCCAACTTACAAGGACCAGATGAGGGAGTTAAAAGAGAGAAACATTGCAACATATGGGTTTTTGGGATATCCATGTCTTCAGGCAGCTGACATATTGATATACAAAGCAGAGCTTGTGCCAGTTGGTGAGGACCAGCTTCCGCATTTGGAGCTGACACGAGAGATTGCAAGAAGGTTTAACTTCTTATATGGCCAGACTTTTCCAGAACCACAAGCAATTCTTAACACTGTAAAGGTGCTTGTTGGGACGGATGGGCGCAAGATGAGCAAGAGTTACGGAAATACAATTGCGCTTTCTGAAGACTTGGAAAGTGTAAGGAAAAAGGTAATGAACATGGTAACAGACCCTGCAAGGATTCGCAAAAACGACCCTGGACATCCTGAAGTGTGCACAGTCTTTGCATACCATCAGATATTCAGCCCAGAGACTGTATCAGAGACAGAAGAGGACTGCAGACAGGGTAAAATAGGTTGTGTTGAGTGCAAAAAGAGGTTATTTGAAAATATTTCAAGGTTTTTAGAGCCAATTCAGTCAAAAAGAAGAGAGCTTGAAAATGACCTTGACTATGTTTTGGGAGTTATAAATGAAGGTGCAAGAAAGGCAAGAGAAATAGCATCAAGAACATTACAAGAAGCAAAGGACAGGGCAGGTCTGTTATGAACTTTGAGGTTAAACTTCCCAACTTTGAAGGACCACTTGACCTGTTGCTTTACCTCATAAAAAAAGAGAAGATAAACATATATGATATTCCAATATCCGAGATTACAAGCCAGTATCTGGCATATCTAAACCATTTAGATACAATTAACGTGGATTCTGTTTCTGAGTTCATGGTAATGGCAGCAACACTTTTAGAGATAAAATCAAGGATGCTTTTGCCAAAAGCTCAACAAGAGCAAGACCCGCGTCAAGAACTTGTGGAAAGGCTCAGAGAATATCAAAAATACAAACAGATAGCCAACTATTTAAAAGAAAATTACCCTTACAGGGAATGCTATAGAAAGACAAACCAGGACTATCTGCTTTTAAAGGAAAACAAAAAAGAGGTTATGATCCAGCTTGATATTAAAAAACTTTACAGAGCATATTTGGTTGCTTTTGAGAAAAATGAGGATTTTTCAAAAGAGAGCGTTCAAAAACTTCAGGAGATTACTAGAAAGCAGCCTATATCTATTTTGAAGGTTGTGAAACAGGTATTTGAGTATATTAAACAAAAAGGGGTTTTGTATTTTAGCTACCTCATTAAAGGGATTTCAAAGGAAGAAATTATCTACAGATTTTTGGCCATTTTGGAACTTTGCAAGCTTGGTCATATCTTTGCTCATCAGGATAAAGTGTTTGACGATATAAAGATTTTAAAGAGGTAACATGATGGTAATGGAGGCAGCAAAGATAAAATCGGTTGTTGAAAGTATACTCTTTTTGGCTGCAGAACCCTTGGATGTCCAAAAACTTGCAAAGATTTTAGGAGTAGAATATGAAGAGGTCAAAAATTGTGTCGAGCAGCTAAAACAGGAATATCTGCAGCAAAACAGAGGATTTTTAATAACCGAACAGGAAAATGGATATGTTCTGGTTACCAATCCAGAAAATTCAGGATATATAAGAGAATACTTTGATTTGGAGCAAAAGTATGTATCACTTTCTCAGGCGGCGTATGAGGTGTTATCGATTGTTGCGTTAAAAGGTCCCATTACAAGACAGGAGATAGAAAAGATAAGAGGGGTCAGCAGCGAGAATGTCATAAAAAGCCTTATAGAAAAAGGGCTCATCAGAGAAGCTGGAAGACTGGATACAATTGGCAAGCCTGTTGTTTATGAGGTAACCTCACTTTTTTATACTTCTCTTGGCATTAAAGATATAGACGAACTCAAAGAAAAAATTTTAAAAATCCAGCAAGAGGATACATCAAATTGATGTATCCTCTTTTATTTTTGTGGCAATAATTTTAATAAAATAAAAGCAGTTTGAGAAGGTCAATAGGCGGTAGAAGTTGAAAACATTCTTGTATTTCTTGCCTTTTGTGCTATTTTTTATTTATCTTTTCCTGCCAAAAATATTCTTGATAGAGATAAGAGTTGAAAAGGCAATTTTTGTTAAAGTAAAGTTTTACCTTTTAGGAATTTATGTGTGTGTATTTTACAAGCAAATTCAAATTTCTGGGCACAAAAGAGCTAAACATTTTTCCATTGAAAAAGAAACCAAAAAGAAAAAATTAAAGCCTATTTCTACCAAGATGATATTTAGCCTTATAAGAATCTTCCTTTTGTCTACTGTAGTGAAAGTAGATAAGATTTTTGCGCGCATCTGGTGTGCAGATGCTTTTATTTTGAGTATTTTAAGTGCAAGCATATATTCAATTTGGGGAATATTAATGTCATGTGGGCAGAATACCAAGCTTGATTATAAAGCCTTCTTGAGAGAGAATTTTTTATCAAGCGTTTTGCAATTAGATGTTTATGTAAAAATTTTTCCTGTGAAGCTTTTGACCAGTTGGTTTAAGGTAGTAAAAAAACAGAAGGGTGGTGTTAAACTTGGCACATCCAATTGAAATGCTTATGCAGACAACAATGGAAAACCTAAAACAGATGATTGACGTTAACACAATTGTGGGTGATGCTGTTCAAAGTTCGGCTGGAGCTGTTATAATTCCGGTCTCAAAAGTTTCGTTTGGATTTGTGGCAGGTGGGGGTGACATAAAACAGGACAGTAATAAGATGAATAAAAACGACGAAAATATTCCGCTTTTTGCAGGCGGCACTGGTGCTGGAATCTCTGTTATGCCAATTGCGTTTTTAGTTGTAACACAGGACCAGATAAGGCTTTTAAATGTTTCAGCAAACAGCAGCATCGAGAGAATAATTGATATCATTCCAAACATAATTGAAGATATCAAGGAAATTATTCAGAGAAGATGATAGCGAGATAGCTTTGCTATCATCTTTTTTTATGTGAAAGAATAGAAATTAAATTGAAAATAATTGAGAAGGGAGCAATGAAAATGAGAAAAAAGAAAATAGCAGAGAAGAGTTCAAAAGTACCAATAATAAAAGCGATACTGGTGTTTCTTATTTTACTTTTTGTCCTGGCACTAAAGTTCAAATATATTCATATTAAAAATTTTCCATTTGAAAAAGCCAAAGTTTTTTTTCAGCGTGATGAAAAGATTTATTCAGAGCTGGTCAAATGGGTAGAAGATTTTTTGCAGCCTTTATCTTTCTCAAATCCGACAAGCAAGGACAGCCTGCTCAAAAAACAATCTTCTACATCCTACATATATCCTGCAGATGGGCAAATTCAAACCTCTGACGATGGAGGAACTTTTATTATAGTTAAAGAGAAAACTAATATTCTCAGTCCCTGTGATGGAAAGGTAGCAGAAATTATTAAAAGAGGTGAAACTTTTGATGTTGTCATACAGCAAGGTAGCAGGATACTTTATAGGATTGAAAACATTAATGTTTTAAACGTTCAAAAAGGGGAAGTTTTAAAAAAAGGTGAGATAATAGGATATAAGCTGCCATTTGACCTTGTGGGAAAAGATTTTATATATTTTAAGAGAGAAGAAATAATGTAGTTTAGAAATATTTCACAAATGACATTTCAAGCTAATTTATGCTATACTAAATTTAGACAAAAATCGACAGATTAGAGTGAATAAAATAAAGTAAAATAGAGGATGGGGCAAGGTGGAGCTGAGATTTAAAATACTTGTTCTTACACTGATAATAGCGTTTTTACCAACAAC
>FPIC01055365.1_pt1 | contig 17075 bp, 10 predicted proteins | sample 1504481 | NCBI WGS metagenome assembly FPIC01 (sample SAMEA4475357, study PRJEB15587) | soil metagenome | biome: Soil; feature: Field | place: India | collected 2015-03-11 | depth 0 m
AGCCGCTTTTTTTAGATTTTAACAGAAGGTTTTTTGTTGTAGGGGTGCTACTAACGCAGGGTTATTGTTTTTGTAAATCTGCCTATTGTAAGGGTTGCCTCATTGTCGCAGGTGCCTTGTCCATAGTCTATTACTCTCTCTTTAAGCCCCTCTGGTTTAATAGTTAGTATGCCTTGTACAGGATGACGCGTTATTGGTTTGCTAAATAAACAGGTAAGTTTTATAAACAACGGATTGTCCGAAGCAATACTTGCTGTAAATGATCTTCCGCTGCGGTTTTTGCCCGACCAGGTCCCTGTAATTAAATACCCATCATCTTCCAGGTTCATGGTTTGTGAGCCGGTTGTCCACTCACGGGTTCTGTTAGAGGTGAAGTGTATGCTTGTGCCATCTGCATACGTTATTTTACCGCCTTCTACCTTTATGTTAAAGGCTGGTTTTGTTGATGTGGTAGTTACGTTTGTTACTGTTTTGGTGCCCTCCAGTTTGTGGCCATCAATATAAAAGTTTTCTGGTATTGTAGTAATTACTGAGCCTGCTGTTCTGTAAGGGCCGGTGTATGTAATATTTATTTTGCCCTTGCGTAGTCGCCCGTCAATGCCGGTGCAGCCCGTACCAAAATCTATTGTAATCTTTTTCTCAGCAGATGTGTGGGTTATCGTTACACAACTAGCATAAAAGAAAGTGCCGGATGCGGGCTTGCTTCCTTCGGTAACACTTACTGCTTCTGAGGTAAGTAAAGTAAGTTCATCGGTGGTGGTTTGGGCAGAACTATGGTCTTCAATAGTGGTGCTGTCATCTGCAGCTTCTTTGTCGTGCTGGCACGAGTATAAACTACTGGAGAGTAGTGCCAATAGTACTACATAAGATAAAAGCTTTTTCATGATAGGAGTTGGTTTTTTGTTAAGCCAATTTAATGAACAACTTATTAATTCTGTGTGAAGAGTAGTGTCGTAAATTCTGCCTGGTAACAAGGTAATGCAAGTAATTCTGGATTGTTGGGTGCATAATTGCGCAAAAGCACCTAAAAATTACAAAGGGCTATGCTTTTGTGTTGCTTTTTGTGGTAATAGTAAAATTATAATTGTGTTTTTAATAAAAAGGCTGATTTATAAGACTATATAAAATAGTTTGGCACTTATTTTGGATTGTTTTTAGCGTAAAGTATCATCTTTAGTTATAGGTAGTTTTTTAAAAGTTGTTAAAATAAGCCATGTATTATGGGTTTTGTGCAATAGTGGTTACTCACCTTACACATGTAGCGATTGTAAAATAGTTGGGTGGCTATTTAATGAGCATTCAGCTAAAATTGCATAAGTAAATTACTTCTGAGGCGCCTGGTGGTGTTGATTCAGAAATTTGGCATAGATGCCTCAGAGTTCAGTATCTAATTTAATCTTCGAAAATATTTATGGAAAATTTGTTAACCCACGAAAACCTGAAGTCTCTGGTTATACCAACAGAGAATTTTACACGCATGTTTGCATTGGAGTGTGAAAGGGCATTAGAGAAAAGCGATGTGCTTCTGGAAACAGATACCTATAGTTTCGAAGAGGATCATCCTACAAAATTAAGGCTTTACTGGTTATACAAGGCATGCCTTAACAGCCTTGTGCAGGAAAGAGATATTCAAATTGAGCAAGAAAATATAAAGGGGGCTATCTCCAGGCAAAAGATTGTGCATTTTCTTGAAAATGAGCCTCGCCTGTCGGTAGATATGCGTACAACGCTTATTAAAATTGTAAAATCAAACGATGTAGCCGGAATACGCGCTGTGTTTGAAATAATTTGCTTGCTTGATATTTAATAAAACAGGTTTTCCAGATATAGAGGCCCTTGCAGCAATGCAAGGGCTTTTTTTGTGCCTTTGTATATGTATGGTACAGGCTTGGCTGTAAAGCGTGGTTCATAGAATAGTGCAATGTTGTTGGACTGTTGGTGTGGGCGTGTTAATTAGGTTTAAAAATGGCTTTATTTTGTTTATATGCTTGAAATTTAATTTTTTATACCTATATTGTTTTTAGCTTTTCAAGATGCGGTCGAGTGCGTTTGTGGGGTATTGTATTATAAAAAAAGTTCAATAAAACGAACCAGGGTAAGGGGCCTTTTGTTGTATTAGTATGGAAAATCTTACCGAAAGAAAGCAAACATCGCTGTTTTCAGCAGAGCCTGGTCAGGAGCATCAGCGCGAAGATGCTTTGTGGAGAAGGTCTATTCCGGCTCAGGTTTTCCTGAACCATTTTTATGGAATATGCTACCACCTTAGGGAAGCAGGCGAAGCGAATGATCTGCATAAGCTGCCTTATTTTCTGAATTTTAGAGTGCAGCTAGATAAAGCGCAGTTAGCCCGCTTGCAAAAGTACCTGGTTAATAGCTGGAGTGCAGAGTATGCTTTGCGCACTACAGCCGTACTTAAAGATGATGTCTATCAGCGAAATTCATTGTATTGGACTTTTCCTCAGGCGTACTACAGTATGTACTCAGGTATACAAGCCTTCTTGTTACTGCAGGGATTTGGGCATCTTCATATAGACCAGATCCGGCGTGAAGTGGGGCGCCTCGTAGTACGTGGTGCTTATCCGGATGCTATAGGCTTTTACGCTGCCGGCCGATACGGTGATTTTAAAGTATTTCGCTTGCCTCTGGCCCGCCAGCAAGCTGTATTGCACACAATTGGTCGTGAGGGCGAAGCCCAGGCACATATCGGGCAGTTTTTGCGTACCACCCGCTCACTTAGGGCAAGGTCCATTCGGGAACGCATCCAAAACGATCCGGAAACAGCCTTGCGCAGCCCTAAAACAGGAAAAGTGCTTACTAAATTTAATGATAGCCACTGGGAGCAGCTTACCTGGCGCTTAGGGTACACTACTTTTTTTGACTTAATGGCTCGCTTGCAGATTTCATCCAGTCATAAAGAAATTGAGCGGTATGTGGAAGCTGAAATTGAGTTTGGTCTATTTCACGAGTCACTGCTCGAGATTGTAGGCTATCTTAACTTTGTGCATGAGGCGTATGTAGCGCGTGCTTTAGGCTTGGAAAATTACACCAGGCTGCTGGACGAGCTACCCGATTATCTTAAAAACAGCTTTGTAAAAGAGCGTTTGCATCAGAAAATTATACCAGTATTGAAGGCTGCAGGCCTCACTGAAGAAGACTCCCGCCTTGGGCTTACTGCTTAAGTAAAATTTTGTTTAACAGGCACTTGTCCTGGTATTTTTTTGTTATTTATATACACCAATAACCATTTTTTGAAGTATGGAAGACAATAAAGTCGCCAAAAAGAAAATTGAAAGTTACGACATTTCAAGATCAGACGAAACACTGCACCTTGCTGTAGATCTGGCTAAGTTTATAAAGGAGAACAAGCTTTTTCATCCCATTCAGGGTAAAGAGTATGTAAACGTAGAGGGCTGGCAATATGCAGGTGCGCGTTTAGGTATATTGCCTATAGTAGCCGAGATGGTTAATCTTAGCGATGAGCACGAGATTAAATACCAGGCAAAGGTAAATTTGCTTAACCTGCGTACCGAACAGGTAGTAGGGTCTGGTTATGCAGTATGCTCTAATAAAGAACAGGGCAAGAAGTATTATCAGGAGTTTGCTATCTCTTCTATGGCCCAGACACGTGCCATTGGTAAGGCATATCGTAACATTCTGGCCTGGATTATCCGTGCTGCTGGGTATGAGCCTACGCCTGCCGAGGAGATGGATTATGTAATGGATCCTCCACAAAGGGAATCGGCAAAACCCGCTAAGCAGGTAGAAACTACAGTAGAAGCTGCTGCCAAGCCAGAGCTGGCAGGCACTAAGCTTAAAGCTGAGATCTTACTGCTGCTTAGCAATAAGGTTATAACAGATGCTGAAAAAGAGCGTATGGTTGCTAACATTAATACGCTGGATAAATCGCGGGCAGAGAAAGCCTTAGAAAAGCTGAAAAAAGTGATTCGCGAAAGAGAAGCAAAAGATAACCTTGCTGCATAATTAGGAGTATAATTCTCTGGAACATATAACATGATAGTAAAAACCCGCTTCCTGGCGGGTTTTTTTATAAGCAACATTTGGCTTCGGATACCAGCAATGATTTTTGAGTCTGAAAAATTAGCAATCCTTAATGAGTGTGCAGCTTACATACTTGCAGAGCGCTTGCATGAGGCTACACAAGAGGGTATTCGTATATCCAAAGCAAAAAAACTTCCTATCCTTGAGAGGTTTGCCAATGATGATGCTTTGTATGAGGCTGCACGAACCTCGTTACACAATTTTTTAACTGAGGCTGCTCAAGGCAGGGCCGAAGAGGCTGTTGTAGCCAGTGTGCAGAACTGGAAAAAGAATGTACTTTCCGGGGTAGATGAGCTGGCGCTCGAGTTGACGGATGTAATTGGCATACACAGTGTGCGTAAGCAGGTTATGCTAAACTTTATACCGGAGCTTACACAGGATGTGCACAAGGTAATAAAGATGGCTACTGCTTTTGAAGACTTTTTTAGCTTTGCCAAGCAGGAAACCTTTAAAGCCTACCTGGAAATACAGCATACTTTTTTACAGCGGCAGAAAGACTTTGCAGACTCCATTATCAATAACAATATTAATGGTATTATTTCCTTTGATAAAGCCTTGTGTGTAACCACCTGGAATAATCTTATGGAGCATATCTCCGGGCAAAAGCATAGCGATGTAATAGGTCGGCCTATGTACGAGGTTTTTAAGCGCTATTGGGATAAAGACCTGGAAAAAGCTTTGCTTGCTGTGGTTGCAGGGAAACCTGTTGCTGATAATACACTGCCTGTTTTTCAAAACCATGGGCGGTACTATGAAGTATCGCTGGCATCGCTGTACTTGCTGGGTAAGGTAGAAGGGGGTATATGTATAGTAAATGATGTTACAGAAAAGAAAGCAGTTTTTGGTAGGCTTAAGGAGTACAAGGAAGAGGTAGAGGCTGTAAATGAAGAACTGCGGGAGCAGCTTAACCAAATGGAAGAGTATAGAGAGGTTGTGCAGGAAAGTGAGCGCAAGTTCAGGTTGCTGGCCGAAAACTCAACCGATCTTATTTCTACACATACTCCTGAGGGTTATTTTACATATGCCTCTCCTGCCAGTAAAGCCTTGGTTGGTTATGAGCCAGAAGAATTGCTGGGTATTTCTTTTTATGAATTTGTACATCCAAGTGACCTTGCAGATGTGCAGCGAAAGCATATGGCTGTAGTAGAAACGGGGCAGGTGCAGAATGTAATTTTCAGGGCGCTGGCTAAAAACGGAAGCTACACATGGCTGGAGTCTACAGCAAAAGCTATCCTCAACGCTGCTACAGGCCGCCTTGAAGAGTTTCAGGTTTCTTCTAAAGAAGTTAATGCACGTATAGAGGTTGAAAAGCAGTTGGAAAAAGAAAGGGAATTTCTTAAAGCTATACTTGAAAATGCTGGTGATGGTATACTGGCCTGCGATGCCATTGGAAACCTTTCTTTCTACAATAAATCTGCGAAACTCTTTTATCGCCTCGATAAAAAAGGCATTAAACCCAATATATGGATGCAGCAGGTAGAGCTGTACCAGCCTGATGGCAAAACACTTTATGCTGCACACGAAATTCCGCTGCTTCGGGCTTTAAAAGGAGAGTATGTTAAAGACCAGGAAGTAATAGTAAAAAGTGCATCAGGAAAAATAAGAAACCTGTTGGTAAATGCGCAGCCCATTCTAAAAGCCCGTGGTGAGATACAGGGCGCTGTAAGTGTAATGCGCGATGTAACAGAAAGCAATGAAACCCGCAATAATCTGGTTCGTAGCGAGGCCTTGCTTTCTGAGGCACAAGCCATTTCACATTTGGGTAGCTGGGAGTGGGATGTTAATACCCATGAAACAGTTTGGAGCGATGAAATGTATAAAATACTAGGCTATGAGCCTGGTGAGATCCCAGTGACTTACAAAACTTATATTGAACATGTGCATCCTGAAGACCGCACAAACTTAAGTATAAACATTGCAGATGCGTATGCCACCCATGTGCCTTACAGGCTGAACCATAGAATAATCAGAAAAGATAAAAAAGAAAGGTGGCTGCTGGCGCAAGGTAAAATTACGTTTAATAATGCAGGCAAGCCTCAAAAGCTTACCGCTACTGTGCTTGATGTAACTGCGCAGAAAGAAGCTGAGTTGCAGCTGCGCGAAAGCCAGGATTTTATCCAGAAAATTACAGATGCGAGCCCAGATATAATTTTTGTTTATGACCTGGTAAGCAAGCGTACTGTATTTTCAAACAGGGAAATTTACCAGGTAATTGGCTACTCGCCAGATGATATCAAGACTATGGATGCTGAAAGCAACATTAATCTTATTCATCCCCACGACCAGGTAGCGTACGAAAAGTTTTACGAGGATTTTGCTACTGCCAAGGAAAAAGAGGTGCATGAGCAAACCTACCGTGTAAAGAGTAAATCGGGACAATGGCTTACGTTTTTAACCCGCGCCACGCTTTTTAAACGTTCAGAGAGTGGAGTGCCTGTACAGGTGGTGGGTATATCGCAAGATATTACCGAGCGCCTGAAGGCAGAAGACCAGGTGCGCTACAGAGAGCAGCAACTTATAGAAGCACAGACTATAGCGAGGGTGGGAAGCTTTGATGTAAATCTTGATGATAACACGTTGCTTGGAACACCTGAGTTTTTCAGAATATTTGGCCTCCCGATAACAAGTGAACGAATCAATACAGAAGATGTCTGGAACCTGGTGCATCCTGATGATGTAGGCAACCTGCGAGAGGCCTTTGATGAAGCTGTTCGCTTTAATAATACCTTTGACCTGGAATTTAGGATACTAACCCACTCCGGAAAAGTTGTACACGTAGCAGCCAAATGCAAGCCGGTTGAGGGTGAGCCTGGCACTGCAAGGCGGGTTATTGGTACTATAATGGATATTTCTGACAGGAAAATGGCGGAGTTGGAATTGACCAGGAAGAGCGAGGCTATCTTAAATGCTTACAAGCAGCTTGAGGCTGCGCAGGAGCAGCTGCGCAATATTAATAACGACCTAGAAAGGCGAGTACACCGCAGAACAGAAGAGCTTTATTTAAAAAACAGGGAGTTGGAAGCTACCAATGAGGAGTTGCGTAAAATCAACGTAGATCTTGATAATTTTATTTATACGGCTTCCCATGATTTAAGAGCCCCTATCTCTAACGTAGAAGGCTTGGTTAATGTGTTTGCCCGCCGGGTAGCAGGTAAAATTGATGATAAGGAAAAGCAATTGATCGAAATGATCAATACTTCTATCAACAAGTTTAAGAAAACCATAAATGACCTTACACGCATTACCAAAGCTCAAAAAGAAGCTGAAGAAGAAATAGAGCCACTGCACTTTAAAGACATGCTCAATAATGTTAAAGAAGATATTCAGCAATCGATCCGCGAGTCGGGCGTAAAAATTGAAACCGACTTTAATGTTGAGGTTATACATTATGCCAGTAAAAACCTGCGTAGTATTATGTATAACCTATTGTCAAACGCCATTAAATACAGGGATCCGGAACGGCCTTTAAAAGTAAAGATACGTACCTGGAGGGAAGATCATTTTATTGTAATGTCAGTACAGGATAATGGTTTGGGCATACGTACCGACCAATTACATAAGTTATTTACTATGTTTAAAAGGCTGCACACGCACGTAGAAGGGTCGGGGGTAGGGCTTTATATTGTTAAGCGTATTATTGAAAACAACAAAGGGAAAATAAAAGTAGAGAGCAAGGAGGGAGAAGGAACTACGTTTTCTGTGTACTTTAACCTTTTTAGATAACTTAAACAGTACGGTTGGCCCGTATAAGTGCCAATATATTGTTTACTTTTTCTTCGTTAAGAGGCTTGTTAAGATAAGAGGTAATCCTATACCTTTTGGCCATCTCCAGGTCGTGGGGGTTATCTGATGAAGTTAGCAACACAATTGTCATTTCTTTGGTTGGAAGGTTTGTTTTTTCAAAGGCCTCCAGAAACTCAAAGCCATTCATAACAGGCATGTTAATATCAAGCAAAATAAGCTCTGGCCAGCCTTCTATAGATTGGCTGCCAGGGCTATTATACTTATTATGCAGAAAGGTTAATGCCTCTTCTCCGTTGTAGGCACTATATATATGATCTGTTATTCCCATGTCTTGTATAATGATTTCACTCAAAAAATTATTGGTGTGGTCATCATCTACAATCAGGATGCCGCTAAGCTTACTCATGCTGGTAACTTTGTTAGAAAATGGCTTCTACGCTTTATGCACTCGAGGGGGCACTAGCCGTAATATATGTTTCATAACAATTTACGTACCTGATTATAAAAGGTAAATCATAGAGCTATAAAAATAATAAAGCCTGCATTTTGTAAAAAAATAAGAAAATCGTAACCTTTATTTGTTTAATTACGTCTGCTCAGAGAGTAAATTGAAACTCTGCGTAAATGGCTACCGTGTTTTCTTAAGGCTGTGTGCATGCCAGATCATGTACAAAGTATACAATTCTCTTGTACAGAAGTATTCGACACTCTATTTTGCCTCTTCAAAATAATACCATATAAATAATACAAGCAGCTTTAACAGGAGTTAACCCTGTTGTACAAGTATTTGTTGTTGATTGTGAAGTAAATATAACCTATGAATTTTTTCCGAAACATGAGCGTAAGAGCCAAATTAATGTTGTTGGTTGGTCTTATTCTCATTCCCCTAATTTATTTTGTATTAAACAGCGTTAGCCAGGAAGTAGCAAGTATTGAGCGGCTTAAGGCTACCCGGGTAAGCCTGTATGATACAGAAGCGGTTTCTAACCTTATTCATGAGTTACAAAAAGAAAGAGCTTTAAGCCAGGGGTTTATTGCAAGTGATGGCAAAAACTTCGGTACTGAAATGCAGGCCCAGCGGCGTAATACAGATGTTGCCAGGAGGAAGCTTGATGTACAACTGGCTGAGCGCAACTTAAGCCGCGAAGGCCTGGAGGTGCTAAGTGACCTGGAGTTACGCCGGCGTGAAATAGATAACCTACGCATAGACCCTATTATATTTGAGGGGTATTACTTAAACCTGGTTACCACACTACTAAAGCGTGTTGAGCTTAATTATGCCTATACAATAGACGTTGAGTTAAGAAAACAACTTAGGGCGCATTCTCAACTATTATACGCAAAGCAATCGTTAGGGCAACTACGCACCTTGCTTAACAGGGTATTTTCTACCAAACGATTTACTTATAAGGATTTTGCTACGTTTGCGGTACATATATCCAATTACAACCAGTACTCTGCGCAGTTCTTTGCCAATATTTCGCCAGATGTTCATAACTACTACCTTGAACAAATGGAGCTGGATGAAGTAAAACTCGTAAATGCTCACCTTAACTTTCTATCGCAGGCTCCGGATACAGATCTTACAGAGTATGATCCAGTAGTATGGCACAACAACTTTACCGAATATATTGAACGGATAAAGGATGTAGAGAACCACTCCCTGAGCGTTATTATTAGCCAGGTTGATGAACAGTTGGATACAGGCTGGAACAGGCTTATTTTTTATGTGTCGTTTGTTTCGCTGATTGTAATTATTGCTGCAGTATTAGCCCTATATTTTACAAACCTCATTGCAGCATCGTTGCGCGCCCTTAAGCTGGCTGCCGATAGAGTTGTGGAAGGCCGTACAGATATAGAGTTAACTGTTCATTCTGGCGATGAAATTGGCCAGTTAGCAGAATCCTTCCGGAACGTGGTAGAAAAGAATATGCTACTTTCTGAAGTGGCAGAAGAAATAGGGAAAGGTAATTACCAGCATTCTCTGCAGGTTAAAAATACCGATGTACTGGGAAATGCTATTTTAAAGATGCAAACAAACCTAAAGCGCTTATCAGAAGAAAATGAGCGGCGCAATTGGTTTCTTTCTGGTAGTGCTTACCTGGACGATACGATGCGGGGCGTTAATACGATGGAAGATCTGTCTAACCGTATTTTAAAGGCCCTGGCTGAGTATATGGGTGCCCAGGTAGGTGCCTTGTTTATAGTAGATGAAAACAGCAAGCTAAGCCTTAAAGGGAGCTATGCATATGAGACCAGCCCGGATAATAAAGAGTTTGAGCTTGGCGAAGGCCTTGTAGGACAGGTAGCCCTTGAGCAGAAAACTATGCGTTTAAGCCAGGTTCCTGCAGAGCATGCTCGTATCCGGTCAGGAGTACTGGAAATGAGCCCCCTGGAGTTAATTGTGTTTCCGATAACCTATAACAAATCTACTGTAGGTGTAATTGAGCTGGCCAGCTACAGGCCTTTTGCCGAAAGGCAGATGGAGTTTTTACAAATGGTTGCCGAGAAAATTGCAATGGTAATTATTAATGTACAAACCAACCTGCGTACTGCCGAGCTGTTATACGAAACTCAAAACCAGGCCGAAGAGCTTGAAACGCAGCAAGAAGAGCTACGGCAGATCAATGATGAGCTTCGCGAACAGAGTGTGCGCCTGCAGGCTTCTGAAGAAGAGCTGAAAACCAACCAGGAAGAGCTCATGGAAAAAAACGCAGAGCTGGAAGAGAAGGCCAACCAGCTGGAAGAGCAATACGAAGCCATTAATGTTAAAAATAAGGAACTGGAAGCTGCGCGGCAGGCTATAAACCTTAAAATTGAGCAGGTTGAAACTATTAGTAAGTATAAATCTGAGTTTCTGGCCAACATGTCGCATGAGCTGCGCACGCCGCTTAACAGTATTCTTATCCTGGCAAAGCTGATTGAAGAAAACCGTGAGAAAAACCTTACCGATAAACAGGTTGAATTTGCCTCGGTTATTCATAACTCTGGTAACGATCTGCTACGCCTGATCAACGAAATACTGGACCTTGCTAAGATTGAATCTGGTAAGGTAAACCTTGAGTTACGCGATGTACCCCTCAGAACCCTCAGCATAGAACCCCAGTTCAGGCAGGTAGCCCAGGAAAAGAATATAGATTTTACTGTTTCTGTAGCTGATAACCTTCCTAAGGATATTTATACAGACCCATTCCGCCTGGAGCAGATCTTAAAGAACCTGTTATCCAATGCATTTAAATTTACAGCAGAGGGAGGCAGTGTTTCGCTTAATATTTACAAAGCACCTGCAGAAACGCGTTTTAAGAACGATAATCTGAAGAGGGCTGCCAAAGTAGTGGCTTTTTCCATTCAGGATACAGGTATTGGTATTCCAGAGGATAAGCAGGCGCTTATTTTTGAAGCTTTTCAGCAGGCAGATACTTCTACTACCCGTAAATATGGCGGTACCGGCCTTGGGTTAAGCATAAGCCGTGAACTGGCAGCTATTATGGGTGGCGAGCTACACCTGGATAGCCAGGAGGGTGTAGGTAGTACCTTTACTCTTTACCTGCCACAGCGCCTGGAGGTGCAACCCGAAGCTGCTCATGCTGATGCATCGCCTGTTATTGAGAGCAAAGCTGCTCCTCAACGTACCGATGAGGTTGCAACTCCAGTGTATTCACCTGCTTTAGCTGCTCCTCTTGCTCCTGCTGCACCGGCTGTAAACATGAATAGTAACATGTTTGATTTTGCCGACAAAGTTAAAGGAAAACAGGCAAGAGAAGAGCGGGTAATTTTGATCATAGAAGATGATAAAGGGTTCTGTAAAATACTCACAGAGTTTGCCCGTAGTAAAAACTTTACAGTGCATGCTACAGAGAGTGGAGAAAAAGGCCTCCAACTAGCTCTGGAGCATAACCCGGATGCTATACTACTGGATATTAACCTGCCCGATATCAGTGGCTGGGAGGTGTTGGACAAGCTTCGCAGCAACCCCGAAACTAAACATATCGGGGTGCATGTAATGTCTGCTTACGATAAAGAGGTAGTAAGTAAGGGGCTTGGCCACGAAGATTACCTGCCTAAGCCTATAACGCTCGAAATGCTCGATAAAGCATTTATGAGGATACAGACTCAAAGCGATAAGCCTGTAAAGAAAATACTTGTAGTAGAAGATAATGTAATTGAAAACAAAGCGATACGTGAGCTATTGAAGGCCCATGAAATTTCTGCATTATCTGCTTATACAGGGCAGGAGGCATTGAATTTATTAGAGTCTACTACGTATGATTGCGTAATTCTGGATATAAACCTGCCTGATATGGGCGGTTATGATGTGCTGGAAACCCTTCGCAAAAATGATAGCTTAAAAGAAACGCCTGTTGTTATATATTCTGGCAAGGAATTATCCCAGGAAGAAGAGTTTAAGCTAAAGCGGTATGCTAATACCATTATTATTAAAACACAATCATCTTATACGCGCTTGCTCGAAGAGGTAAAATTGTTTTTACACAAGGTGCAAGACCGTATACCAGTGGTAAAAGATCTGCAGCTTAAGCTACACAGGCCAGAGAAAATACTGGAGGGTAAAAAAGTACTTATTGTAGATGATGATAGCCGCAATATTTACTCCTTGTTTAATGTATTTGAAGGGCACTCTATGGATATAGTAGTAGCTAATGATGGGCAGGAGGCACTCGAAAAGCTGGATGAGAACCCGGATATAGATATTGTTTTAATGGACATTATGATGCCCGTAATGGATGGAATGGAATGCATGAGGCACATTCGTAAAAAGCCGGAGTATAATAAATTGCCTATAATTGCACTTACAGCCAAAGCCATGAAGGGAGATCGGGAAAAAAGTCTTGCTGCCGGCGCATCAGACTATATATCCAAACCGGTAGATGTGGATAAACTCCTTTCTTTGATGCGCGTATGGTTATATGAAACTAATAACTAGCTAACTGTAGTTGCAAAACTAACTTATGAATATTGAAGAGAAGGACCTTGAGCCATTGTTGAAAGGGATTATCGAAGTATATGGATACGACTTTTCAGGGTATTCTTCTGCATCATTAATCCGGAGAACAGTCCGGTTTTTAACTAACAAGAATATTGCTACCCTAGAGGAGCTTGAGCGCAAAATATATGGTAGCGAAGCGTTTTTTGAAGTTTTTTTGCAGGAACTTACTGTTAACGTAACTGAGCTCTATCGCGATCCGAGCTTTTATAAAGCATTGCGTAAAGAGGTATTACCCAATCTGTCAACCTATCCGCATATTAAGATATGGGATGCCGGCTGCTCTACTGGCGAAGAGTTGTACTCGCTTGCTATTTTGCTGAAAGAAGAAAATCTTTACCAGCGTAGCCGCCTGTACGCAACCGATATTAACCAGAAGGTATTGCACCAGGCGCGCGAAGGAGTGTACCCTATTTCGCTTATGAAAGATTACTCCAGCAACTATTTTACGGCCGGGGGTAAAAAATCGCTTTCTGATTATTATATTGCTAAATACGAAAGGGCCGTATTTGATGAGGCGCTTAAGCAAAATGTAATATTTTCTGCCCACAACCTGGCTACTGATAAGTCTTTCAATGAGTTTAACCTCATTGTATGCCGCAATGTACTTATCTACTTTAAAAAAGAACTACAAGATAAAGTGATAGAGCTTTTTCTTGACAGCCTGGTTATGTTTGGTTACCTGGCCCTGGGCAATAAAGAGTCATTACTGCTATCAAAACACCAGGATCGCTTTGAAGTAGTAGACCGCAAGGAAAAGATATACCGGCGTATAGCCTGATTGTTTACATTGGTACATCCAAACTAGTTTGCTCCCCGTAGTTCTAATAGAGTACCCTTGTACTTTATTAGGTTGACTTTAAAAAAGGATGGCAAAATACGAAGCAGTAACTATTGGAGGGTCTTGGGGAGGAATGGAAGCAGTGTCCAAAATCCTGTCGGGGTTGCCGGTTGAGTTTAAATTACCCATTATTATTGTATTACACAGGCTTAAAAATGTAGAGAGCGAGCTGCCTCGCCTTATTGCAAAGTATACACATCTGCCTGTTAAGGAAATAGACGAGAAAGAACAGATTCTACCCGGTTATGTATATATTGCACCTGCAAATTATCATGTACTGGTAGAAGAGGATAAAACATTCTCTCTTGATGTATCAGAGTTGGTACACTATTCCAGACCCTCACTAGATGTAAGTTTTAAAAGTGCAGCCCAGGTTTATAAAAATAAACTGATTGGTGTTATCTTAACGGGTGCTAACAGGGATGGCAGTGAGGGCCTTGGAGAAATTAAAAACAAAGGTGGCCTGACTATTGTTCAAGACCCTGCCGAGGCCGAGGTAGATACCATGCCGAAAGCCGCAATCAAAAATACACAGGTAGATCATATACTTACCCTTGAAGGGATAAAAAATATGTTAATTAAGTTAAACGAGCATGTTTAAGGTAAATCCGGATAAAGTTTTAGTGCAGGTTTTAATGGTTGATGACAAGCAAGAGAATTTATACTCTTTGCAAAGTCTGCTGGAAGATGAAGAAAGCGATATTTCTTTTATTAAGGCAACCTCTGGAAATGAAGCCCTGAACCTTGCCCTAAAGCACGACCTGGCCCTTATTCTGTTAGATGTACAAATGCCTGGTATGGATGGCTACGAAGTGGCCCGCTTATTAAAGCTTAATAAAAAGACCCGCGATATACCTATTATTTTTGTTACGGCTTTAAACCAGGAAGCTAACTATGTGCTTGAAGGATACAAGAAAGGTGCTGTAGATTATTTGTTTAAGCCTTTAAATCCTGCTATAACCAAGGCAAAAGTTAATGCATTTATAGAAATGCACTTAAGGCAGGTAGAGCTGGAGCGCCATAAAGAAGCGCTTATGGAGGCTAACCAAAGCCTGGATGCAAAGGTTAAAACACGCACGAATGAGTTAACAAAGGCTAACCATGAGCTGAAAGACGAAATTAACCGCCGTGTAGAAGCAGAGAAACAATTGTTGCAGAATAATGAAAAGTTACGCAGGCTCAATGCTGACCTGGATAGCTTTGTGTACACGGCCTCTCATGATTTGAAACTGCCCGTTGCCAATATGGAGGGCCTGATCAATGTCCTGGCTGAAAGAATAGATTCATCAGATGAGATTGTGAGCGAGGTAGTATCTATGCTGCAGGAGTCGGTAGGTCAGTTTAAAGACACCATCCATCAGCTACTTGAGATAATAAAGATCCAGAAAGAAGGTAAAGAAGAAGCCGAGCTTATTGACTGCGAAGAAGTATTGGAGGAAATTAAAAACAGTATTAGAGAACTTATTGAGTCTAATCATGCTGTTATCAATACGGATTTCAAAAGCTGCCACCTTGTAAAGCTTTCCAGACAGGGTTTAAAGAGTATATTATACAACCTTATTACCAATGCTATAAAGTATCAGGATCCTCAAAGAACCCCGGTAATAGATATTCACTTACACCACGATGGAGGAGATACCTGCCTGACAGTTAAAGACAATGGATTAGGGATAAGTGAAGAGAACAAAGCAAAGATATTTACTATGTTTAAGCGCCTCCATAACCATGTGGAGGGCACAGGCATAGGGCTTTTTATTGTAAAAAATATTGTAGATAAATATAATGGCACTATAGAAGTAGAGAGTACGGTTGGTGAAGGTACCACCTTTACGCTTTGCTTTCCCAAATAAAAAAGGGATAAAGGCTATACCTTTATCCCTTTTTTATATTGCCATTTTTTTACTTTCGTAAAAATGGAATTGGTTTACCAGTGGCACCATTGGGGAATTGGGTGTTTAGAAAAACAGCCAGTGTTGGTGCTATATCGCTAATATGAACCAGTTCTGGTGAACTGCCCTGCTTTATTTCCCATCCATACCAGATAAGAGGCACTCTTGTATCGTAGCTATAGCTAGAACCGTGTGTAGTGCCTGTCTTTCCATATTCCATCCACGCAGGTACATAGGTTACTACCACATCACCGGAACGAGTCTGGCTAAATCCGTTTTGTACCAGGTTGCGTATGCCACTTCCAAAGTAATTTGTATTAAGTGTAGTAGCGGTAACTGTATTGGCTACACCCGGAAAGCGGAGCATAAAGTCTGCTACTTCATTTTGCACTTCTGTTTTATTTAGTTTACGTTGTGTAAGTGTTGCATGGTTTAAATAAACCTGCTGGTTGTAGTATGACTGCACCAACGGATCGCCATAACGTGCATTTAAATGTTTTTTTAACGAATCAATAGCAACACGGTCGCTAAAATAGCCGGATGGCTGCCTTTGCTCTGTTAGATAAGCCGGCACATCAGCAGCGCCATGGTCGGCTGTTAAAAATACCAGTACACTGTTTTTGCCTACATGGCTATCCAGAAACTTTAGCAATTCGGCAATGTCTTTATCTAAACGCAAATAGGTATCCTGTACTTCTATAGAGCCAGGGCCAAATTTATGGCCTATATAGTCTGTTGATGAGAAGCTTACTGTAAGCATATCGGTAAAAGCACCTTTACCCAATCTTTCTCCCTGTAAAGCTGCAATCGCGAAATCTTTTGTAATAGAATTTCCAAAAGGTGTATCACGAATTAAGTCATATCCTGCATTTTTGGCCAGGGCAGGTAAATTATGTGGAAATACCGGCTGGGCCTCGCCCTTTAAAGGCGCCTCGTAGGGGTTATTGTCTGGCAGGCTCTCGGTATACTGAGCTATAGGGAGGAGTGTATTCCATGGCTTGCTAAGATACTGCTCTGCCAGGTTTTTGCTGTTGAACTCATTAACCCAGTTGGGTAGGGTCTGCATATAGAAGGTGCTGCTAATAAAGGCACCGTTATGGCCATCAAACCAGTAGGCGCCATTAGCCAGGTGCCCTGCAGGCAATATAGCGCCCCGGTCTTTAAGGGCTATGCCTATTACTTTGGATTTCAAATTGGAAAACATGCGTAGCTCATCTCCAATGGTATTGGACAGCATGTTGCGGGGCGACATTTTGCCTGCATCAGAAGAGCTGCCTACTGTCTGAACGGAGGGGTCTTCTGTACAATACATACCCCGGTTCTGATCTCTTAAAAACCAGTGGTTGCCTATAATGCCATTTACAGCAGGTACAGAACCTGTATATATAGAGGCATGGCCGGGTGCAGTATAGGTTGGTACGTAGTTAAAGTTGGCATTCTGGCACTCAAAGCCTTGTTGTAGCAGCCTGCGAAAGCCATCAGGGCCAAGTTTATCCCAATACCGGTATATATAGTCATAGCGCATCTGGTCTACTACTAT
>FPIC01012352.1_pt1 | contig 17068 bp, 12 predicted proteins | sample 1504481 | NCBI WGS metagenome assembly FPIC01 (sample SAMEA4475357, study PRJEB15587) | soil metagenome | biome: Soil; feature: Field | place: India | collected 2015-03-11 | depth 0 m
GGAGCCGATTTACATCAAGCGCCCGGAGTACCGCCCCCGCCTGGATGTGGGGATTATGCCAGAAGTTCCGCAGGCGGCGCTGGAAGCGGACCTGATGAAAACAGGCGCGGCGCCAGCCCCGGAAGCTATGCCACGCGCCGCAGGGCGTCCGCTGGCGCTGGGCGAGGCGCGCGAAGCGATGGAAGAGAGCCTCGAACCGATGGCAGAGGGGCAAGCCACAGGCGCCCTGTTCGAATATCGCGTGCAGACCCCCGTCTCCATCCGACGCCAGCAGTCGGCGATGCTTCCCGTCATCAACCAGACCATAGAGGCGGAACCCGTTTCCCTGTATAACCCGCGCCGAAACGCTCAGCACCCGCTTTTCGGCGTGCGGCTCACCAACTCCACCAACCTCACCCTGATGGAGGGACCCGTTACAGTCTATTACGACGACTCTTACGGGGGCGACGCTCTCATGGATACGGTGGAGCCGAAGGGTGTGCGCATTATCACCTACGCGCTGGACACTGATGTGGAGGTAAGCGTGGACGCTGGCGGTATCATTCGCGAGGTGCTGACCACCCGAATTGTACGGGGCGTGCTGGAACAGCGCACGAAACTGCTTCGCACCACCCGCTACACCCTGCGCAACCGCGGCACGCAGCCGCGCACGGTGCTGGTAGAACAACCTTACGATGGCGAGTGGACGCTCCTTCAGCCTTCTGCAGAGGAGCGCACGCGCGACTTCTATCGCTTCAAGCGCGTGCTTGCCGCGAATCAGACCGACACCTTCGAAGTGCGCGAGGAGCGCGTGGTGTCGGAGACCTATGCCCTGCTGACCGCCGATATGGATAGCCTGCAGCTCGTGTTGCGCAACGCGCGCCCTTCCGAGGCGATGCGCAAGGCGATTCAGGAAATCATCGAGCGGCGACGCCAGATTGCCCTATTGCAATCTGAAGTGCAACGCGAGCAGCAAAAGATTGCGTCCATCGAGCGCGATCAGGAGCGCATCCGCCAGAACATGGCGCAGTTAGACCGCGCGTCCGACCTGTATAAGCAGTATGTGCAAAAATTGACCCAGCAGGAGCGCGAGATAGAACAGGCGCGCGAGCGCATCGAGCGCCTGCAGAAGCAAATTGCCGATGCCCAGCAAGCGCTTAGCGACTACATTCAGGGGCTGAACATCGAGTAGCGGGCGACCCGATGGCGAGGGGTAGAGTTTCACCGCGCCATCGGGTATCATGTACCCCAATATGTTAGCCCCTTCAGCGCCCGCAGGCGTACGCGAACAGGTGGTGATACTGGACTTTGGCGGTCAGTACACCCAGCTGATAGCACGGCGCGTGCGCGAGTGCCATGTCTTCTGCGAGATTCTGCCGTATGATACGCCCCTGCCCGCCCTGAAGAGCCGCCAGCCGAAGGGGATTATTCTCTCCGGCGGACCTGCCAGCGTATACGAGCCGAACGCGCCGCGCGTGGACCCCGAACTTTTCACGCTCGGAATCCCTATTCTGGGCATCTGCTATGGGCAGCAACTGATGGCGTACCTGCTGGGCGGTGAAGTGCAACCCTCGCAGGAGCGTGAATACGGGCGCACGCTTCTCACAGTGGTGCAGAGCGAACCCCTGTTTACGGGGCTGGACTATCACCTGACCTGCTGGATGAGCCACGGCGATATGGTGTTGCAGCCGCCGCCGGGCTTTGAGGTGCTGGCAGAGACGGAGAACACGCCCGTCGCCGCGATGGGCGACCGCCGACGGCATCTGTATGGCGTGCAGTTCCATCCTGAGGTGGCGCATACGCCCTTCGGGATGAATCTGCTCCGCAACTTTCTGTACGGCGTGTGTGGGTGTAGCCCCTCGTGGACGCCTGCGAACTTTGTGCAGGAGACGATTGAGGCGATTCGCCAGCAGGTGGGGCAGGAGAAGGTGCTGTGTGCGGTAAGCGGGGGCGTGGACTCCTGTACGGTAGCGGCGCTGGTGCAACGCGCTGTGGGGGAGCAACTGACCTGCATTTTTGTAGACCACGGGCTGTTGCGCAAGGGCGAGGCGGAGCAGGTCCGCGAGCTGTTTACGCGCCACTTTCCCAGCCACCTGATTTTTGTGGATGCCCGTGAGCGGTTCCTGGAACGCCTGAAGGGCGTGGTAGACCCCGAACAGAAGCGCAGGATTATCGGCGAGGAGTTCGTGCGCATCTTTGAGGAACATGCGGATGAACTCGGCGAATGCCGATTTCTGGCGCAGGGCACGCTGTACCCCGATGTGATTGAGAGTGGCACGCGGCTCGCCGCCAAAATCAAGACCCACCACAATGTGGGCGGCTTGCCCGAATGGATGCGCATGGAGCTGCTGGAACCCCTGCGCTACCTGTTCAAAGACGAGGTACGCGCCGTCGCCACCGAGCTGGGCTTGCCGCCCAGCATTGTGTGGCGTCAGCCGTTCCCTGGACCTGGGCTGGCGGTGCGCGTGCTGGGCGAAATCACGGGCGAGAAGCTGGAGATTGTGCGCGAAGCGGACGCGATTCTCAACGAGGAGCTGGAGCGCTCCGGCTGGAGTCGGCGCGTGTGGCAGGCGTTCGCGGTGCTGCCCGATGTGCGCTCCGTCGGCGTGATGGGCGACCAGCGGACCTATCACTATCCGATTGTGCTTCGCGTGGTTCACAGCGAGGACGCCATGACCGCCGAACCCGCCGAGCTGCCATGGGATTTGCTGTTGCGGATTGCCAACCGAATCGTGAACGAAGTGCCCGGAGTTAATCGTGTGCTGTATGACCTCAGTTCCAAACCGCCTGCAACGATAGAATGGGAGTGAGCCTATGGACACACAGGTTGTTCAAAAAGCGTGTGTGATGGCAGGAGCCGAAATAGACTGGAGCCGCGCCTTTCCCGAGGTGGAGGTGTTTTTGACCGAAGAGCAGATTCAGGAAGCGGTGCGGCGTCTGGGCGAGCAGATCGCGCGCGATTACTCGCCTGAGTCGCCGCCACTGCTGGTGGGCGTGCTGAAAGGCTCGCTCGTGTTTCTGGCAGATTTGATGCGGGCTATCCCGTTGCCCGTCTCTTTTGATTTCGTTGCCATCTCCAGCTACGGCGCGGAAACGCAGACCAGCGGGCAGGTACGCCTGCTCAAAGATCTGGATACCCAGATTCAGGGACGCCATGTGCTGGTGGTGGAGGATATTCTGGATACGGGGCTGACTTTGAGTTATCTGCTGGACTTGTTGCGCACGCGCCAGCCTGCCAGCCTGCGGGTGTGTACCCTGCTGCGCAAACCCGACCGCCATATGGTGGAAGTGCCCGTCGATTACTGCGCGTTCACCATCCCAAACTATTTCGTGGTGGGCTATGGCTTGGACTACGACGAGCGCTATCGCAACCTGCCCTTTATCGGGATCCTGCGCACCCCCGTTTCGGAGTGAGTTCTGGTTGCCTGAGGGACACACATGACCCGTAAACTGGCGTGGGGTTGGCTTCTGGCGTTATGCCTGGTGGGGTGTTGGGGTTCGGCTCAGCGGCTGACCGAAGCCCAGCGTATGGAGGTGTTCCAGTTTGTCTGGGAGCAGGTGCGCGATTCGCACTACGACCCGAATCTGGGGGGCGTGGACTGGGACGCGGTGCGGGCAGAATTTGAGCCGCGCGTGCGGGAGGCGCCAACAGATACGGCGTTTTACGTCCTGCTGAACGAGATGCTGGGCAGGCTCCAGCAATCGCACACGCAGGTGATTCCGCCAGGGGCTTTTGTGGCGGAGCGTGAATCGCGGGGAGCCGCCAGCGGTGCGGATGTGGGGCTGGTCGTGCAGCTGGTGGAAGACAAGCCGATCGTGGTGCGGGTGCGGCGAGGCTCATCGGCAATGCGGGCGGGCGTGCCGCCGGGCAGCGAGATTCTGGCGGTGGGCGACACCGAGGCGCAAAATGTGCTGGAAAAGATTCGCGCGCGTCGGCTTTCGCGGGTTCAGGAGCGGATGCAGGTGCAGCTGGCGTTCGCGGGATTGCTGAGCGGCGCACCGGGAGCCAGGATTCAGGTTCGGTACCGCGATTTAGAGGGGCGCGAGCGCACGGTGGAACTGACCTGCGAAAAGCCGCGCGGCGAAATCGCCCAGTTCGGCAACCTGCCCCCCATCCCCGTGATTATTGAGAGCCGACGCCTGCCCGGCAATATCGGCTATATCGCTTTTAACGCCTTTATGCCAGGTGTGATGCGCCAGCTGCCCGAAATTATTCGCTCCATGCGCGACACTCAGGGGCTGATTTTAGACCTGCGAGGCAACATCGGCGGGATTGGGCTGATGGCGGCAGGTGTGGCGGGCTATCTGGTAGAGAAAGAGACTTCGCTGGGCACGATGTACCTGCGCACGGGCACTTTCGGGTTCGTTGCCTACCCTCAGGCAGGCGCGTACACCAAGCCTGTGGTCGTGCTGGTGGACGAGATGACCGCCAGTACCGCCGAGATTCTGGCAGCAGGTTTGCAGGAGGCGAAGCGCGTGAAAGTGGTGGGGCGCCCGACGCCGGGCTTGGCGCTGCCCTCCAAACTGGTGGACTTGCCTTACGGCGGGCTGTTGCAGTGCGTGGTCGCCGATTTTGAGACCCCGCGTAAACGACGCATCGAGGGCGTGGGTGTCCAGCCCGATGTGCCTGTTGAGTTGACTCAGGCAATGTTCCGCGAGAGTGAGGACCCGATTTTGCAGAGGGCGGTGGAGGTTCTGAATACCAAGTGAGCTCTACAGAATGCCCAGCCTGCGACAGAAGTAGTCCAGGGAATGATTATGCTGACGCGCCAGAGCGAGATCGTAGTTTGCCAGCATCTCCTCAAGCACGGAGCTGGGAAGTTTGCCGGCAGGCACATACTGCTGAAGGAACATCTGCTTTGTGATTCCGTCGGTACGCGCGGGCGGTTGTATTCCGCGAAGGTAAGGCGAGCCTCTCGATAAACCTCTCATCATCACTGCCTTCCACAACAAGCCAGAGCAGTATGGACACCCTCAAGCTCCCAGCAAGTTTTCTACGAAGAGCTCGTCAAGCCCCATTTCCCCCTTGAGGAAGTGCTGAACTTGCTCATTGCTGGCAGGGCGTGAAATCACGGAGAACCCTTCCTTGTCGCGCGAAACGAGCAATAGATTCTCAACAGGTGTGTGGCGTACTACTTCGGGGTTGTGCGTGGTGAAAAGAATCTGTCGCCTGTCAGAAATCTCCCTGAACAGTGCAACCAGCTGCTCAATCAGGTGTGGGTGCAGATTGCGATCAGGTTCTTCCACTATCACGACGCTTCTGCGCGAGGCAGGGGCTACCCAGAGCGCCACGATCAAGGCGACCAGCTGCACCGTGCCGTCGGAAAGGAGCATGCTGGGTATGGGTTGGTCAGGCAGGTAGCGCTCGTACAGCTGCAGGAGCACCGAGCGATCTACCATGTTCTGCACGCCCATGTGGGACACAAACGGCAAAAACCGTCCCAGAAGCGTGAGCAGTTCGTGGCGCGTTTCTTTGTGGCTGAGAATTTCGCGAAGCACAACGGGCAGGTTACTTCCGTCTTCCTCTAAGACGGCGCGTCCCCCCAGCGGTACGGCGCGTTTCATGAGCTTGGGGTCAAAGTCATAGATTTCCACAAGGGGAGAAGTTCGCCCCCAGAGAACCTGAAGAAACCCCCAGTAAATTCGCAAGATGGAAGTATCGGCTGGAATGGGCTCTTTGCTGGAAAGCGGAGTTCCAGAACGGAACCCTCTAACTACTTTCGGGAGATGGAGCCACTTGACCGTGTTCTCCCTGCGAACCCCATGCAGAGCCAGTAAAGACGCATCGGGGTGGGGGTCTACAGGCTCTAATCTGCATTCTTCTCTGGCGACTTTGTATTGGCGCCCCCGCTTTGCAAAGCGGATTTCCAGAGAGTAGTCCAGGCGTGCCTCCACAGGAGGACGGCTTTCGGAGGAGGGCAGAGGCACGATTGCTGACAACTCTACCTGCAAGGGCATGTGGGCGCCGATACGCATGTTGCGCAGGTAATCCACCCCACCCTGCAAAGAGATGGCGTTTTCAAACCCTTCGCTGACAACATCACGCAGGAAGCGAAACACCTGCACGAAGTTGGACTTTCCTGAGGCGTTTGCGCCTACCACAGCCCCCCATGCAGGGAGTTGAATATCAATCTCCCGAAAACTCCGAAAATTCTGCACCCGCAGTCGCTCTATACGCATTCCAGAGTAAGTATACCTTTGTGGGTGAAAGTTCTTCCAATACCTGCGGGAGGGCGTAAGTGCGCCTGTGAAGGGCAGTTGCTAACACCCACTCCCAAACTGAAACAGCACCGCCAGTAAATCCGCGTCGTCTACGGTTCCGTCGCGGTTGACATCGCCTGCGAGCGAGTCGCCTGTCGCGCCGAATTCAAACAGCACCGCAAGCAAATCGGCATCGTCCACGCAGCCGTCGGCGTTCGTGTCGCCATAGCGCCGCACGAGGGCGACCGCACTCACCTCCGTAGATGACCTGCCGAAAACGCCCAGCGAGGCGTTGCCCGCATGCACAATCCGCACGAAGTGGGCACGCTCTAAGTTCACGGGCTGACCTGTTTGCCAGTCTACCGCCCACTCCAGCGGGAAGGCGTCGCCCCCAGCAGAAATGCCCTGAATATCGGGCTGCCAGGGGTCATCGGGCACTAACGGGTTGCCCTGATTGGTAATCGGCGTTACATCCGCATAGCCAACGATGGGTCTCGCACAGACGCTGAGGTTGCCAAACCAGTTGTCAGCAAGTGGAAAGCGGGGGATGCCCTGCGCATCTCTGGGGTCAGGATTGGGCGGCAGCAGCAGATACCAGCGGGTCTGGGCGTCGGGGGCGCCGCTGCCGCTCACATCCACGCCCACCTCCACATAGCCCGGCTCCGCCCACACCTGACATGGGTTGCCCCCCGCGTAAAAGGCGTTCCCGAACACAATCAGGTCGTAGCCGTCGGGATTGTGAGGGTCTACGCCAGGGGGCAGGTTCTGAAGGGGGCGTGCGAACCCCACCTCCACATAACCGCCCCAGCCGAAGGAAAAGACTTTGGTGTTGTCGGGTACGGTTGGGGTGGCGCTGGGCGGTGGAAAACCCAGCACGCGCGTCGGGTCGGTGTTGAAACCTGCCGCGCCGTTCACGCCGCTCCAGCCGAACACCTGCGTGGCGAAATCTTCCAGCACAAAATGCCCCCGATACTGGGCGAAGCCGCTCAGGGGTAAAAGCACGAGCAACGCCAGCCACAACCGCATGGGGAAAGAAGTATACCCCTGTGGAACAATCCGAATGGGGTCCAGGGATGATTCTCTTTTTCGCAGGGATGGCACTCTTTTGTGGCTACGCTTTCTGGCGACTTGGGGAGCGTTCGCTACTGGTGTGCGGACTATTGTTCGCTGGGCTGGCGGGTGCGCCGCTGGTGCCCCCCGATTGGCTGGGGGCGTATGCCTGCGTTGTTATGGCGCTGGCGGCGGGGGCAGGTTTACGCCGGGCGCGTTCCGCGACTCCACCGACGCAATCTGTCCATCACGCAGTGTGTAGACCGTATCACAATAGCGTAGCATCTGAGGGTCGTGAGTAACCAGCACCACCGCGCCCTCGCCACGGTGGCGTTCCAGCAGTTCCAGCACCTGCAGCCCCGTATGCTGGTCTAAGGCGGCGGTTGGCTCGTCGGCAAAAATCACTTCGGGTTCCATCAGCAGGGCGCGAGCCACGCAGGCGCGCTGGCGCTCGCCGCCAGAGAGCGCGGAGGGGTAGCGGTGCGCCTTATCGCCCAAGCCCAGCTGCTCCAGCAGGGTCATGGCGCGTTCGCGGTAGCGGCGTGTATCGGGCGCGGGCGCCAGCACATTCTCCAGCACTGTCAGGTAGCCCAGCAGATATGGCTGCTGGAACACAAACCCGAACCGCTCACGCCGAATCGCGCTCCGCTCGCGGTCGGAAGCCTCGGTGTAGCAACGCCCCCGATAGCGCACCGTGCCCGAAGAAGGTATCTTCAGCCCGCTCAACAGATAGAGCAGGGAACTTTTGCCAGAACCCGACGGTCCCACAATCCCCACAAACTCACCCTGATGCACCTGAAGCGTCGCCCCACGCACTGCATAAACCGTGCGTGCGCCGTCCTGATAGGTGAGGGTGGCGTTCTGGGCATCAATCAACACGGGTTTGTCCATTATGTTCAAGTATACCCCCGATAGGGTATACTCTCGGCGCGTGATTAACGCACTGGAGGATAGAACAATGCGACGGATGTGGTCTTTACTGGCAGTTGCGAGCCTCGGCGTGATGAGCCTCGCGTGGACTCAGGAGAACGCCCCCAAAACCGACGCGCCGCAGGAAGGCGCTTACACCCTGCGGGTCAATGTGAAAGAGGGCGAAGTCTACAAGTATAAACTGACGATGGACATCGACTTCGGCGGTCAGCTGGTGGTGTTCTCGGCGACTATTGTGAACAAGGTTCTCAAGGTCGACAGCGAGGGCAACTACACAATGGAAAGCACCCAGGAGAACGGCATGGTCAAGTTCGGCGACCAGGAGATGCCCGCGCCCGCTTCGCCTGCCACAAAAATCACCTATCGCCCCAACGGCAGCGTCCTCAAAGTGGAAGGTGAAGGGGATCGCATGGCAGGAACCTTCGGCAACTACCATTTCCCCGACAAGCCTGTGAAGGTGGGCGATAAGTGGGAGCAGGAGGTCAAGCCGAGCGAACAAGCGCCCAAGATTAAGAGCACCTACGAGGTCGTGGGCACCGAAAAGATCGGCGACTACGAGACCGTCAAGATTAAGGTCTCCGGCAAGAGCGACAACGAGACTCAGCCGATGAGCTTCGACGGGCATGTGTGGGTGGACATCAAGACGGGTATGGCAGTGCGCACGGTGATGACCATCAAGGGCTTGCCTGCCGAAGGCGCGCCGATGCCCATCGACGGCACGCTCAAAATGGAACTGGTGAAGTAATCTGTGAACCCAGCGCCCCTCCTGAAACGGGAGGGGCGTTTTTATACCCATCCCCACGCTTTCAGCACATCCCAGATGGGGGGCGGGTTCCAGAGCCACTCCACGCGCAATCAGGTACAATATTGCCCACCTATGGCGCAGAACTATCGGGAGACGCTGAATCTGCCAAAAGACGAGCATACGATACCGATGCGAGCCAACTTGCCAGAGCAGGAGCCGCGCTGGCAAGCCTTCTGGCACGAGCAGGACCTCTATGCGCAACTGCTCGCCAAACCTGCCCCGAACGGCGATTTTATTCTGCACGACGGACCGCCCTACTCCAACGGCAACATCCACATGGGGCACGCGCTGAATAAGGTGCTGAAAGATATCATCGTGCGCTCCTACGCGATGCGGGGCTACCGCACGCCCTATGTGCCGGGCTGGGATAATCACGGCATGCCCATCGAGAACGCCGTGAGCCAGCAGTTTCTGCAGCAGGGCAAAACCCCCAGCAAGGTGGAGCTGCGTCAGGCGTGCCGCGCCTATGCCCAGCATTTCGTGGAGGTGCAACGGAAACAGTTTGAGCGGCTGGGGCTGGTGGGCGACTGGGAACATCCCTATCTCACGATGGATTACGCCTTTGAGGCGGGCATCGTGCGCATCTTCGGGGAGCTGGTGAAGCGGGGGTACATTTATCGCGACCTGCGCCCCGTGCTGTGGTGTCCCGTGTGCCAGACCGCGCTGGCGGAAGCCGAGGTGGAGTACGCCCCTAAGGTCTCCGACGCCATCTATGTCGCCTTTCCCATCGTGCGCGACCCGAAGGGCATCTTCGCGAACGCGCCCAATCCCGCCATTCTCATCTGGACGACCACGCCGTGGACGATTCCTGCCAACCTGGCGCTGGCGGTGCATCCTGAACTGGACTACGCGCTGGTCGCCACCGACGGCAAGACATGGGTGCTGGTCAACGAGTTAGTGCCCGCCACGATGGAGACGCTGGGCGTGAAGGAGTATCGCGTGCTGACGACGGTGAAGGGGAGCGAATTAGAGGGCGTGGTGGCGCGGCACCCGATTTTTGAGCGCGAGTCGCCCGTGGTGCTGGCAGACTATGTGCTGGCGGAAGAGGGGACGGGCGTCGTGCATACCGCGCCGGGGCACGGCGCAGAGGACTTCTACACGGGCAAGCGATACGGGCTGCCGATTCTGTGCCCGGTGGACGAGCGCGGCGTGTTCACAGAGGAGGCAGGTGAGTTCGCGGGCTTGCCGATTGCGCCTGAAGGCAACCGCGCCGTCATCCGACGCCTGCAGGAGGTGGGCGCACTGCTCCACTACGCGCCCTACCACCACAACTATCCCCACTGCTGGCGCTGCGACTCGCCCTTGTTGTTCCGCACAACGGTGCAGTGGTTCATGAATATTGACCACATGGGGCATCGGGAAAAGGCGCTTCGGGCAATTGAGGGCGTGCGCTGGATCCCTGAAGAGGGCGAGAACCGCATCAAGGCGATGGTTGCGAACCGCCCCGACTGGTGTCTCAGCCGCCAGCGGGCGTGGGGCGTCGGCATCCCTGCGTTTTATTGCGAGGCGTGCGATGAGGTGTTGCTGACCCCCGAAACTATTGAGGCGGTCGCTCAGAAAATCGAGCAGGAAGGGAGCGATGTATGGTTCGATAAGCCCGCGGATTACTTCCTGCCTGCGGGCACGCGCTGTGCGAAATGTGGCGCGAGCCAGTTCCGCAAGGAGACCGATGTGCTGGATGTGTGGTTCGATTCGGGTAGCACGCATCGGCTGGTGCTGGAGACGCGCCCTGAACTGCGCTGGCCCGCCGATCTCTACATCGAAGGCTCTGACCAGCATCGCGGCTGGTTCAACGCCAGCCTGATGATTGCGATTGGCACCAAAGACGCCGCGCCCTATCGGATGGTGATTACGCATGGCTTCGTGCTGGACGGCGAGGGGCGCAAGATGAGCAAGAGCGAGGGGAATGTGGTGGACCCGCTGGATGTGGTTCAGAAGATGGGCGCGGATGTGCTACGCCTGTGGGTCGCTTCCACCGAGTATTTTGAAGATGTGCGCCTCTCCGATGAGATTCTCAAATATGTCGCCGACGCCTACCGCCAGATTCGCAACACCCTGCGCTTCATAATCGGCAATCTGGCGGATTTCAACCCCGCAACCGACGCCGTGCCCTACGAACGGCTGCACGAGTTGGATCGCTGGATGCTGGCGCGGTTGCAGGAGTATGTGCGCTACGCGCTTCAGGCATACGAGTCGTTTGAGTATCACCGCTTCTATCATGAGACGCGCCGATTCTGCAATGTGGATCTGAGCGCGTTCTATCTGGATGTGCTGAAAGACAGGCTCTATGCGAGCGCGCCCGATGACCCCGCACGGCGCTCGGCGCAGACGGTGCTGCTGGAGCTGGCAAGCGTGCTGACGCGCCTGCTGGCGCCGATACTGGTGCATACCGCCGAAGAGGTGTGGCAGCGCCTGCCGTTGCCGAACAAGCCTGCGAGTGTCCACCTCGCCGAGTTCCCGACCGCGCGTGAAGAGTGGCTGGATAAGAGCCTGCTGGAGCGCTGGGAGCGGATTTTAGAGGTACGCGAGGTGGTGAACCGCGCGGTGGAGAGCGCGAAGAACGAGAAGCGCATTCCGAACCCCCAGTCGGCGAAGGTGGTGGTGCATGCGCCAGGCGGGCTGTATGCGTTGTTGAGCCAGTATCCGACGCCGCCGACACCCGATAACCTGCTGGCGCGGGTGTTCGGCGTGTCGCAGGCGGAAGTGGTTCCTGCGAGCGACGAGGCGATTCAGGTCGTGGTGGAGCCGGCGCCGGGCAACAAGTGCGCCCGATGCTGGCTGGTACTGCCCGAGGTGGGCACACGGAGCGACTATCCCGACCTGTGCGCGCGGTGTGCGCAGGTGGTGGCGGCGCTGGCTTAGCCCAGCCGCCCTATCACCGACTCTACCGCCTGACGGATCGCGCCTGACAGCATCAGCGCCCGCACCGCCTCCACATCGGGCGTGAGAATGCGGTCTGCCTCCAGCGGGGGCACGACCTTGCGAATGGCTTGCAGTGCGGCTTTGACGCCCGGACCTGGCTCCAGTGGCTTGTGGAACTCCAGCGCCTGCGCCGCCACCACGAACTCAATCGCAATCACCCAGCGGGCGTTTTCCAGAATCATCCGCGCCTGCCGCGCCGCCGTCGCCCCCATCGACACATGGTCTTCCTGATTCGCGCTGGTGGGGATGGAATCTACCGAGGCAGGATGCGCCAGCACCTTGTTTTCCGAGACGAGGCTGGCGGCGGTGTATTGCGAAATCATCAGCCCGGAGTTCAGCCCGCCCTGCCGTGCCAGAAAGGCAGGCAACCCCGAAAGCGCGGGGTCTAACATATACTCAATGCGACGCTCGCTGATGTTGGCAAGCTCGGCAATCGCGATTTTGGCATAGTCCATCGCGAGCGCGACGGGTTGCCCGTGGAAGTTGCCCGCCGAGATCACGGTCTCGTCTTCGGCGAACACGAGGGGGTTATCAGTAGCGCTGTTAATCTCGCGTTCCAGCACCTCTTTGCAGTGCATCAGGGCGTCGCGCGAGGCGCCATGCACCTGCGGGATACAGCGGAGCGAGTAGGCGTCCTGTACTTTGTCGCAAAACTCGTGGGATTTGTGGATGGGGCTGTTCGCGCCGAGTTTGCGGAAATTTTCGGCGACGACCGCCGCGCCGGGGTGAGGGCGTACTGCTGCCACGCGCGGGTCAAACGGCTTGAGGCTACCCTTGAGCGCTTCGAGGCTCATGGCGCCCGCAATATCGGCGAGCGTGCAGAGTTCGAGCGCGTCGTACACCGTGAGCGCGCCAATCGCGGTCATTGCCTGCGTGCCGTTGATAAGCGCCAGCCCCTCTTTGGCTTCCAGCACGATGGGTTCCAGCCCCGCGCGGCGCATCGCCTCGCCGCCGGGCAAAATCGCGCCTTCATATTCCGCCGTGCCTTCGCCAATCATGGGCAGGCACATATGCGCCAGCGGCGCCAGATCGCCACTTGCCCCCACCGACCCCTGCGAGGGCACAATCGGATGCACCCCCCGATTCAGCATCTCCAGCAGGAGCGTGATGACCTCCGTCCGCACGCCACTGTAGCCCAGCGCAAGGCTCTGCGCCCGCAGCAGCATCATCGCGCGCACTGTTTCGGTGGGCAGCGGCGCGCCGACGCCAATCGCATGGGACAGCAGCAGGTTGCGCTGGAGCAGGCGCGTGTCTTCGGGGCTGATGCGCACCTGTGCGAACTTGCCGAACCCCGTCGTAACGCCGTAGACGACCTGGTTCTCCCGCACGAGCTTTTCAATGAAGGCGCGACTGCGGCGCACGCGCTCGGTTGCCTGTGGGTCCAGTAAGGCGCGGCGTCCCCCTCGCGCTACCGCCACGACGCTGGCTATGTCCAGCGGCTGCCCCACGCGAACATCCTCGTTCTGCATAGGGAATAGGATACCTTGAAGAACGGGGCAGGTAGGTCTTGCTACCTGCCCCTGGGGTGTTGGGTGTTGAGGGAAGGGTTCTCCTTCACGGGTTGGCGGGATTCTGTTGGCGAGCTTTGCGCGCTTCGATGGACTTCAGGCGCGCCTCCCACGCCTGCGCAGGGTCGTCGCCTGCGATCAGGGCTTCATCCCACGGGCGGTACACGCGGAAGTCGCGATGGTCTTTGCGCACGGCTTTCACTTCCCAGTCAAACTCGTAGTTGCCCTGCCCCTTCAACAGCTCCGCGACCTCGATGCCGTCCAGCCCCTTGCGCACGACGCACAAGCCTTTAGACTCAGGCGAGAGAGGGGTCAGTTGCACGGTCATGCCCTGTTCGTCGGCGAGTTTGCGGAAGTGGTCGGGCAGTTCGATGCGGGCGCGCCCGTTGACCAGTCGCGCTGTGCCGCGCACATACATCGCGAGTTCGGGACCTTCAATACAGCCGTACCAGATGTCGCGGGTGGGGTCGTCAGGGTCGGGTTCGCGGAAGAATTTATCCTCCGCAACGAGAGTGCCTCTCCCTCTGCTGGAAATATAGATTTTTGCCCTCTCGGTACCACTACTATCATGAACCGTCACGGCACCATGATCGGGATAGTCGGTCAGATTTGAAAGCTTGGCGTTACCGTGCCCATTCGCTCCGAGTACTTCCAAAAACCCTACATAGGCGCCACCGCCTCTATCTGGTACGCTCATATAAACGCGTCTCCATGTTGGGTCAGTACCGCCTCCGAGCGTGAGGAGATTGCCCCCGACATGTAGGTTGCCGTAGGCGCGTAGCGTGCCCGAAACGGTCATGTTATCCCACACACCAATCGTGCCATCGCCTGGGATCTCCAGCGTGGCGGCGCCCACCCGACTCTGCCCCAGCAGGTTGCCAGGCAGCACCTGGAGTGTGGTGTTGTTGTTCGTGAAGAAGGCGTCACCACTGTTCACATGCAAGCGCGCCTGTGGACTGATGATTCCAATCCCCACATTCCCGATGCCCCGAATAGTGACAATCTCGTTGCCATCCGGCGCGTCCAGAAACGAGAAACGGTCTCCGGCGCTGAGCAGGTGAATGCGAAACTGGGAGGGTCCCACGCCAAAGCCCATTGAGCCCGACGCGCCCCCGTCCCATATCGCGAGCTTGGTGTTGGCGTTATCACCCCCCAGCGACAGGCGCACGGAGGGGCTGCTCGTGCCTATCCCGACATTGCCCGCCGTGTAGAAAATGTTGCTCCCCGAAGTCTGCCACGGACGCTGGGAGAAGAAGGCGGTGCTGGCATACGGCGTCGGATTGATTTTCACACGGGGCGAAAGCGTGTTGCCATCAACGCTAATCTCCAGATAGCGATCCGAGCCGTCCCACACAGCGCCGAAGTTCAGCTCCACCGTAAACAGCCCATTCTGAACATTGACATTCTGGGTAATCGTACTCCCCACCTGGGAGCCACCTGTGAGCGCGGTGAAGAGTTTGAAGTTGATACTGAGCGTGCCGTTCACGGGCTGTCCGTTCTGCTTGAGGAAGCCCTGATAGGTGAACGGTTGTGCAATAACAGGGCTGGCGAGTAGGGTCGCCAGCACAATAACAAACCCAAGCCAGAGCGTGCGTTTCATTGGTCTGACCTCCATGCGTCTACTATACACCGAAACGGTGCGAATGCGCGAAATTTGCGCAAAAATGCAACACCTGTGGCGTGCGGAAGCGGGACTTCCGCACGCCAGATTAGCAGGGGGTTAGCGGCTAAGAGGCGAATGCTTTCGCGCGTGCCGATAGTGTGCCAGAAACTCGCGAAAGAGCGCCTCATACAGGCGGGCATCCTGGGGGATTGGCTTGAAAACTGCCTGACAAGGGATTTTCTCGGCAATGGTCTCCCAGCGGTTCCAGCCGAGCGCGACGCTGGCGAGCATCGCCACGCCCCGCACGGTTGCGAACTGCGGCTGCGCCATCTGCCACACCTCGCGGTTCAACGCCGAAGCGATAATCTGGCACCAGAGCGCGGAGTGCGCCCCGCCGCCAATCAGGCGTATCGGCTCCAGCCGACGCCCCGCGAGGCGCTCCACATACCGCAGGAGCCACTTCGCGTTCAGCGCCACGCCCTCCAGCACCGCTCGCACGAAGTGCCCCCGATGATGCGCCAGCGACACCCCGTAAAAACCGCCCCGCACATGGGGGTTCTCCACTGGCGTGCGCTCGCCGAAAAGCCACGGCGCGAACATCAGTCCCTCGCTGCCAGGGGGTATCGCACTTGCCCATGAGTCCATCTGGCGATAGGCGTCGGGGGGCGCACCGTTGGAGAAAAGGAGCCTGTCGCGCAGGAAATCCAGACACGCGCCTGCGGTCTCCTGCTCGTCAGCGATAAAGTAGCGTTCGGGGATGCCCGCGGGCAGGGTCGCAAGGTTGTGAAAGATGTCCGTGCGCTTGAAGGGCACATGGCAGCTGATCCATGCGGAGGTGCTGAGCGCCATATGCGCCTCAAAATCGCGCACGCCCCCAGAGCCAATCGCAGAAGCGTGCAAATCGGGCGTGCCTGCCACCACAGGAACGCCCTCAGGCAACCCCCACTCCTGCGCGACGGCAGGCACAAGACCCCCCAGCACCGTCGTGCTGGGGACCAGTGGCGGCAACTTCTCGCGTGGGATTCCCGCCCAGCGGAGCAGGGTTGGGTGGTAGTCCACGCGCGCGAGATTGCGATTATCGGTAAGCCAGTGGAGCGTGATGGCTTCGTAAGTGCTGGCGAGACGCCCTGTAAGGCGCAGGTTCAGATAGTCTTTCGGCTCCAGAAAGCAGGCGGCGGCGCGGAAGGTTTCTGGCTCGGCGTGCTTGAGGTAGAGGATGTGCGCAATCGGGTCTTTGCCCGACTTGCCCGGCGCGCCGCCCGTGAGCCGAAGCCATGTCCACAACTTGCCGAGGTGATAGCCTTCAAAGCGGGGGAAGCCGCCAATCAGCTCGCGCACATAGGGCGCGCCGCGCGTGTCCAGCCAGATAATCGCCGGGCGCAAGGGATTGCCTGCTTCGTCTATCGCGACGGTTCCCGACCACTGGGCGGTGCAGGCAATCGCGCCAATCTGCTCGGGCGGGACGGGATGTTCCTGCCACAGCCGATGGATGGCGCGGGTGAGCGTCTCAAACCATGCGTGGGGGTCCTGCTCCGCGCCGCCGTCGGGCAGAAGCGAAACGGTGTGTGGCTCCGCCGTCCACGCCACCAGCGCGCTTTCGGCTGAAACGAGCGCCGCCTTGACCGCCGAAGTGCCCAAATCCAGTGCCAGCACCAGTTTTTGTGGCATGCTGATAGAGTGTACCTGCAGGTTTCAGGCAAGAGGTATCCTTTTGTGTGGGATGAGTCTGATTAACAGCACCGACACCATCGCGAGCATCGCCACGCCACCCGGCGAAGGGGGGATTGGGATTGTGCGCGTCAGCGGGGCAAGGGCATTCCCGATTGCGGAGCGTATCTTTCGCGCCCGTCATGCGCCGCCGTTTGAGAGCCATCGGATATACTTCGGTGCGCTCTACGACCCCGCCACGGGCGAGATGCTGGACAGGTGTCTGCTTTTGCCCTATCGCGCGCCGCACAGCTACACGGGCGAGGATGTGGTGGAGTTCAGTTGCCACGGCAGCCCCTATCTGTTGCGTCGGGTGCTGGAAGTGGTGTGGCGCGAGGGGGCGCGTCCCGCCGAGCCGGGCGA
>FPIC01019260.1_pt1 | contig 17014 bp, 12 predicted proteins | sample 1504481 | NCBI WGS metagenome assembly FPIC01 (sample SAMEA4475357, study PRJEB15587) | soil metagenome | biome: Soil; feature: Field | place: India | collected 2015-03-11 | depth 0 m
CCATGCATGGAACCAGGCTTTTCTTTTATATACATACCTGTTATAGTTTAATTACAACAGGTTGCCACTTCTTACTATCGCTACCATCATAAGTATCCAGCCAATAATAAAAAATAGTCCACCAATAGGGGTAACAGCGCCCCATTTAGTAACACCACTCAGACACAAAATATATAGGCTGCCCGAAAATATAAGTATACCTCCCAGCATGCTGTAGCCAGCCCACTCTAATAACGAATCCTGAATGCGCAGCAAGAGGAAGCCAATTGCCAGTAAGGCAAAAACATGGTAAAACTGGTACTTTACAGCCGTTTCAAAGGTATCAAGCCGGCCAGATGCTTCAAGCGTTTTGCGTAAGGCGTGTGCACCAAAAGCACCTATCATTACGGTTAATGCACCAAGAGCAGCGCCTGAGGCTAAAAAGAATTTATACATGAGTTTATTATAGAGTTAGTAAAATTTTAAACAACCCGTGTGAGGAAATATAGGCTCTTACCAGTCCAATTTCCTTTGTTCAATGCAGGCAATCATCGCGCTCCAAAAATAGAGCTACCTACCCGTATAAGGGTGCTCCCTTCTTCAACAGCAATCTGGTAATCGCCACTCATACCCATCGAAATTTCCTGCCAATCGGTATTAGGTAAAATATACTTGTTTTTAAAAATATCGAACAATTGGCGTAACGATTTAAACTCTGCCCGTACCTGATCCTGGTTTTCTGTAAAGGTAGCCATGCCCATTAAGCCTTTTATTTGTATATTGGCTAAAGATGTAAACGCTTCAGACTCCAGCAGGCTCTGGGCTTCATCAGGGCTCAGTCCAAATTTGGTATCTTCTTTTGCAATGTAAATCTGTAGCAGGCAAGATATAACCCTGTTGTTTTTAACAGCTTGTTTGTTAATTTCCTGTAGTAGCTTCAGGCTGTCTACAGAATGGATGAGGTGTACAAAAGGAGCAATGTATTTTACTTTGTTGCTTTGCAAATGGCCAATCATATGCCACTCAATATCTTGCGGTAACTGGGCCTGTTTATCGGTCATTTCCTGCACCTTATTTTCTCCAAAGCGTCTGCATCCTGCCTCGTAAGCCTCTAGCAATAAAGGTACAGGCTTGGTTTTACTTACAGCAATCAGCCGGCAGGGGGTACCCTCCAGTTGCTTTTCAATGCTCTTGATATTGTCTGCTAACGTGGTGCTCATAATAATGCTCTGTTTACCTAAAACTAGCCTTACATGTATACTAGGTAGGGGATGCCGCAAAAGTAATCTATAAATTTATTTTACTGCTAATTAATTTTATACACCATATAGTTGATCATTGCTTGTGTTGAAGTTTTAGGTGGTTGATAATGAGGAGTTTTAATGAAAATAATACGTCGGTAGCGATTAGGCGCCGTATGGATATTATGCATAGTTTTTTGCTGAAGCCATTAAATAATATATTTTTGTTTTTTACGAAACTAATTTTTTTGCCATGCCAATATTGGGAACACTGTTAAAAAGAGGTTTAAAACTCCGCAAAAGCATAGAGCAGGAAAAGGGAAACCCGTTTGATCTGCAGAAGGATGAGCTAAGGAAACTACTCGAAACAGCCAGACATACTGAGTTTGGGAAAACCTACAACTTTGATGAAGTGCTGAAAGCCTATGAAAGCGGGGACAAAGAAGCTTTTTACAAGGTATATGCGAAGAATGTTCCTGTTTATAACTATAATTCTATATTTCAGCAATGGTGGCATCGGGCAAAAGCAGGTGAGCCGGATATTTGCTGGCCTGGCAAAGTAAAATACTTCGCATTAAGTTCTGGTACATCTGAAGCGGCAACCAAGCATATACCGGTTACAAAAGAAATGACCCGTGCTATGCAACGTACCAGCATCCGCCAGATCCTTACTCTTTCGCATTACGATCTGCCTGCTTCACTTTTTGAGAAAGGGATGCTTATGCTGGGGGGGAGTACACATTTAAACTATAATGGTACTTTCTTTGAGGGCGATTTAAGTGGCATACAGGCCAGCCAGATTCCATTCTGGTTTCAACACTTCTACAAGCCAGGCCGCCGCATAGCCAAAACCCGCGACTGGAATACCAAGCTGGACGAAATAACCCGCAGAGCTAAAGACTGGGATATTGGATATATAGTAGGGGTGCCTGCCTGGATCCAGATCCTGATGGAGAAAATTATTGCCTATTATAAGGTAGATACCATTCATGATATATGGCCTAACCTGCAGATCTATTGCCATGGTGGGGTTTCTTTTGAGCCTTATAAAAAAGGTTTTAGCAAGCTTTTGGGCAGAGAGCTGATTTATATAGAAACCTATATGGCCTCCGAAGGCTTTATTGCTTTCCAGGCAAGGCCCAACCGCAATTCTATGCGCCTTATGCTGAACAGCGGTATTTTTATGGAGTTTGTACCTTTTAACGATACTAACTTTAATGCAGACGGTGACCTTATTCAGCAGCCCGAAACGCTGATGGTGCACCAGTTGGAAGAAGGTAAAGATTATGCATTATTACTATCAACCTGTGCCGGTACATGGCGGTACCTGATTGGTGATGTGGTACGCATGGTAAACAAAAAAGAAAGCGAAATTATTATTACCGGCCGTACCAAGCATTTCCTGAGCCTTTGCGGAGAGCACCTTTCTGTAGATAACATGAACAAAGCAGTACGCCTTGTATCAGAAGAATTGAATATCGATATTAAAGAGTTTACTGTGGCAGGTATACCCGAAGGCTCACTGTTTGCTCACAAGTGGTTTGTGGGTACAGATGATCAGGTAGACCCAAAGGTACTGCGCGAGATGATCGATAAGAAATTAATTGAGCTCAATGATGATTACGCAGTGGAACGTACTGCTGCCTTGAAAGAAGTGTATATGCATGTATTGCCCTCAGCTACCTTCCTGAACTGGATGAAGATGAAAGGAAAGCTGGGCTCTCAGCATAAGTTTCCCAGGGTAATGAAACAAGCGCAACTGCAGGAATGGGAAGATTTTATTAAAAAGGATACAGCTATCTCTTAGTACCTTGGATTTAAGTATTTTTAACGCCCTGCTAAGCGGGCTAATGTTCGGGCTTTTGCTTAGTATTATGATAGGCCCGGTTTTTTTTGCTTTACTGCAAACCAGTATTGATAAAGGCTTTTCGGCAGGTGTGCAGCTTGCCCTGGGTATATCACTCAGCGATGCTGCCTATATACTGGGCACTTATTTTTTTATAAACAGTATTACAGCGCATAAAGAGGTTAATGCTGTACTGGGTGTGGCAGGTGGCCTGATTATGCTGATTATTGGCTCGCTAACGGTAACCAAAAAAGGCAGCAAGCCTGCAATGGTAAAAGAAAGACCCCGGGCAGGTAAACAGGATATTGTAAAACAGATCTCAAAAGGCTTCCTGCTAAATGGTATAAATCCTTTTGTACTTATTTTCTGGATTGGAGTAGTGAGTATGATCTCTCTGCGTGAAAGTTATACCCCTAACCATGACCTGGCCTTTTTTACCGGGATGATCCTTACTGTATTATCTACAGATATTTTTAAAGCCTACCTGGCCAACAAACTTAGCAAATTTATAACTGTTAGCTTTCTTACCTGGCTTAACCGCATTTCGGGCATTGTGCTGATTGCTTTTGGGATTAGGTTGCTTGTATTTGCGTATATGGAAACTATGTAGTGCCTTGTGTCTATTTACGTGAAAGAGCTTTTAGGATAGGGCATTTACCACAGTAGGAAGAAGTGATATGTGCAGGGGCTTAGGTAATTCGCTTTTGCTGCAAGGTGGCTTTCTTTTTCTGTTTGATGGAGTTTTGTATGCAATACACCGCCCTGATCAAAGTGGACTTTTTAAGATAATTGAAAGCGTACAGCCAGCCAAGGAAGGTATAGGTTTGGCCATTACCTTTTAAGCAATCTGTAAAAAAAGGGTTAAAAATTAAGCTACATCCTTATATTTGCTCACGAACCATTTTTTTTGAGCAATGAGCCAATTTCCTAAAATCAAATCTACTACTGTAGTAGGTATAATACACAACGGGCAGGTAGCCATAGGGGCAGATGGACAAGCCACCATGGGTAATACCGTAGCTAAAAGCAATGTGCGCAAAATTCGTAAGCTGCATAATGGCAATATAGTAACCGGTTTTGCAGGCTCAACAGCCGATGCCTTTACCTTACTTGAGCGCTTTGAAGAAAAACTGAGTGCTTACGAAGGCAATATGAAACGATCTGCTATTGAGCTGGCCAAAGACTGGCGCACCGATCGCTACCTTCGCAAGCTGGAAGCTATGCTGATTGCCGCTTCCAAGGATGAATTGCTTATTATTTCGGGAACGGGAGATGTACTGGAGCCAGATAACCAGATAGCAGCTATCGGGTCGGGGAGTATGTATGCACAGGCAGCTGCTATAGCCCTTAAAAAAAATGCGCAACACCTTTCAGCCGAAGAAATGGTGCGCGAAAGCCTCGGTATAGCAGCAGACATCTGTATTTATACCAACCATAACATTATATTGGAAACGCTTTAAGTAAAAGCTGTTTAATCATTCCTGTTTACAGCCTTAAACTAGCTCCTAAACAGGAATGATTTATTATATGTATCTACCTATATATTGCAGGTGTTTTGATTTTATAGTTTTGAATTTACTATATTCACGCCTTTCTTACATCTCTATTTCTTAACTCTACAGAATATTTAATGAGAAAAAGTTTTGCTAGCTTCGTGTTGTACCTCACTTTAGGCACAGCACCGGTATGGGCGCAAACTACTTTCCCGCAAAATGGCGTGCACGATCAGCGCCCGGGAGTAGTAGCCTTTACCAATGGAGTCATTCATACCGATCATCGCACAGTTTTAGAAAATGCTACCCTTATTATCCGCGAGGGCAGGGTAGAGGCTGTAGGCCGTGGAGTGCGTATTCCGCAGGGTGCCCGTGTTATTGACCTGAGAGGCAAGCACGTATACCCGGGTTTTGTTGATTTATACTCAACCTATGGTGTACCCGAGGTGCAAAGAGGTGGCAGAAACGGCCGCAGACCTCCCCAGATGGAAACGGCTACCAAAGGTGCTGTAAACTGGAACCAGGCGATACATCCTGAAACCGATGCCATAAGCATGTTTACTACCAATGCCAAGCAGGCCGAAGAATTGCGTGCCCAGGGCTTTGGTACTGTACTTACTTTCCAGCCCGATGGTATTGCCCGTGGTACTGCTGCATTGGTTAACCTGGCCGATAAGCGCGATAATGAAGTAATTGTACGCGACAGGGCTGCTGCTGCTTTTTCATTCAACAAAGGTACCTCAACACAAGATTACCCTCAATCACTAATGGGTTCTATTGCCTTGCTGCGCCAAACGTTTCTGGATGCAGACTGGTACGCAAAAAGCCGTAGACCCATGACAGATGTTTCCTTACAGGCTTTTCAGGATACCCGCCGTTTGCCCCAGATTTTTGAAGCAGGCGATAAGTTTGATGTACTACGTGCCGATAAGGTAGGTGATGAGTTTGGAATACAATATATCATAAAAGGATCGGGTGATGAGTACCAGCGCCTTACTGATATAAAAGCCACCCAAGCCCCGCTTATTATTCCTGTAAACTTTCCGGATGCCTATGATGTAGAAGATCCTTTTGATGCGATGATGACCTCCCTGGAGGACATGAAGCATTGGGAACTTGCTCCGGCTAATGCTGCTATGCTGTCTCGTGCTGCCATTCCATTTGCTTTAACCAGCGCTGGGCTTAAAGAAAGAAGTACCTTTCTTGCTAATGTTCGCAAAGCCATAAAGCACGGATTGAGTGAAGAAGAAGCTTTGAGAGCATTGACCAGCCGCCCTGCCGAGCTGATTGGAGCGCAGCAGGAAATAGGTAGCCTCCGGCAGGGAGCGTATGCCAACCTGCTGATTACGAGGGGAACTATCTTTGCTGAAGATGCGCAACTGCTTGAAAACTGGGTACAAGGAGAGCGTTACATTATAAAAGAAGATGCCGGTGATTTTAGAGGAATATATGCTCTAAACATAGAGCGTATGCCTGCCCTTCGTATGGAAATTGCTGGTCAGCCGGGCCAGCCAGAGCTAACTGTTGTACAGGATACTACTCGTATCAAAGGCACGTTTAAACCACAAGGTGAAATTGTAACCATTGCATTTACCCCAAGGGGCCAGCGTGCAGCCGTTCGGCTTACAGGCTGGCTTACACAGCAAGGCTTTTCTGGCGATGGCCAGTTAGCAGATGGCACGTGGACTAAATGGACTGCCAGCCGCAGTGGCAACCTGCCCGATACAGCCTCGCAAAGGCAACAGGCCCGTGCTGCGCAGGATTCGCTACAGTTAGGTCAAGTAACCTTTCCTTTTGTAGCATTTGGCTATACCCAGGCTCCACAAGCCGATGCAGTACTTATCCGTAATGCTACTGTTTGGACCAACGAGCGCGATGGTATACTGCAGAATGCAGATGTATTGCTGCGCAATGGCAAAATTGAAAGAGTTGGCCGTAACCTGGCTGCTGGTAATGCGCGCGTTATTGACGGTACTGGTAAGCACGTAACTCCTGGTATTATAGATGAGCACTCGCACATTGGCATTGCCAGAGGGGTAAACGAGGGTACTCAATCTATAACATCGGAGGTGCGCATTGGGGATGTGCTAAACCCTGATGATATTAATATTTACCGCCAATTAGCCGGTGGAGTAACCGCAGCGCAATTGTTGCATGGCTCTGCCAATGCTATCGGAGGGCAGTCTGCATTGGTTAAGCTACGTTGGGGCGTTGCACCAGAGCAAATGAAAATACAGGGAGCAGATGGCTTTATTAAATTTGCCCTTGGCGAAAACGTAAAACAATCCAACTGGGGTGAGCTTAGTACTTTACGTTTCCCACAATCGCGTATGGGGGTGGAGCAGGTTTTTGTAGATGGTTTTACCCGAGCCCGAGAGTATGAGCGTACTATGCGTGCCTTTAACAGCCAGTCGGCCCGCCAGCGCAACCGTACTCAGGCACCCCGCCGCGACCTTGAACTGGACGCTTTGGTAGAGATCCTGAACGGCAGACGTTTTATTTCTTGCCACTCCTATGTGCAGTCAGAAATTAACATGTTGATGCACGTGGCAGATTCCTTTGGATTTAAAGTAAATACCTTTACTCATATTCTGGAAGGCTATAAAGTAGCTGATAAAATGAAACGCCATGGTGTAGGTGGCTCTACCTTTGCAGATTGGTGGGCATATAAAATGGAAGTAAAAGACGCTATTCCATACAATGCGGCTATCATGTACCGGGTAGGCTTAACCACCGCCATCAACTCTGATGATGCTGAGATGGGCCGCCGCCTTAACCAGGAAGCAGCCAAAACCGTGAAGTACGGCGGTGTGCCGGAAGAAGAAGCTCTTAAAATGGTTACGCTGAACCCTGCTATTCTGCTGCACCTTGACAACCGCATGGGTAGTATCCGTGCCGGTAAAGATGCCGATGTAGTGCTTTGGAATACACATCCGCTGTCTATTTACGCCCGTCCTGAAAAGACCTTTGTAGATGGTATTGCTTACTTTGATATCGAAACTGACCAGCGTATGCGCGACCAGGTACGTACCGAGCGCAACCGCCTGATCCAGAAAATGATTGCCGCCAAGCAACAAGGAGGCAAAACCCAGCAGGCCCGTCCGCGTGGCAACAGGGTATATCATTGCGAAGATCAGCATGATGTATGGAGTGAAGAGCATACCCATCACGAAGACTAATTGATTATTTATAAAGCAAAGAAACCATGCGATATATACATATTCTTTTTATTTTGCTGCTAAGCAGCCCTGCCTGGGCCCAGGTACCTATGCCTGCACCGGAGCAGCAAAGGGCTATAGTTTTACGTGGAGGCACTATCCATGTGGGCAATGGTACGGTAGTGGAAAACGGAGCCATTGCCTTTGAAGGTGGCCGTATTACCTATGTAGGGCCTGCAGCCGGAGCACCCGCTCCGGCTAATGCCGAGGTGGTTGATGTAAGTGGAAGGCATATTTACCCCGGCCTCATTGCTTTAAACTCCGCCCTGGGTCTTACAGAGGTAGATGCTGTGCGTGCCACAGTAGATGAGCGCGAAGTAGGGCAGTTAAACCCTAACGTACGCGCTTTGATTGCTTACAATACCGATTCTGATATTATTCCCACTATCAGGGCTAATGGTGTGCTTATGTCACAGGTTACCCCAACAGGCGGTCTTATTGCCGGCCAATCATCTATGGTGCACCACGATGCCTGGAACTGGGAAGATGCAGTAGTGCGCCAAGATATTGGAATACATATGGACTGGCCACTTATTTTCCGCCGCACAGGCTGGTGGGCAGAGCCCGGGCCTGTAGAGCGCAATAAGGAACGCGATGCTGCCCTGTTAACGCTTGAGGCGCTGTTCAGCGAAGCCGCTGTATATCGTCCGGGTCCTAACGAGGCGCGCAACCTGAAACTGGCTGCTATGCAGGGCTTGTTTGACGGCAGCAAAATACTGTTTATACATGCCAGCAACGGTAAAGAAATTGTAGAGAGTGTTAAGTTTGCCCGCCGTCATGGTGTACGCAGGGTAGTAGTAATGGGTGGAAAGGATGCCTGGATGGTAGCCGACTTTTTGCGCGACAACCAGGTGCCTGTTGTACTTTCGCGCTTGCACGATTTGCCAGCCCGCCCCGAAGATGATACCGACCTGCCTTATAAAATGCCTGTGTTGTTAAAACAGGCAGGGGTAGAGGTAGCCCTTTCGTACCAAAGCAACATGGGTATGCGTAACCTGCCTTTTGTAGCTGGCACAGCACATGGCTATGGTATGAGCTATGAAGATGCTGTTGCTTCCGTTACCTCTGTGCCTGCCCGCATTGCCGGTATTGATGGCTTAGTGGGTACGCTGGAGCCTGGCAAGCTGGCAAATATTGTTGTTTCTGAGGGCGACCTGCTGGATATGCGCACTAATAACGTAACACTTGCTTACATTCAAGGCCGTAGTGTGCTTCTTACTGATAAGCAAAAGGCTCTTGATGAGAAGTTCCGTGCCAAGTATGGCATAGAGCTGCCTGCCGCACCACAGCGATAGAGGTGTACACCCCACGTAAAAGCCTGCTATATTTATTATAGCAGGCTTTTTCTTTATATAATAGGGATGAATTGCACTGAGACTAATGAAAAGGAATTAGGTATTTGTTGTTATTTTGGATTACTTACTAGGTAAAGTAAGTACAGGGTATATATCCTGCCACTATCCAACGTAAATTAGTAAAGCATATGAAAATCTCTGTAACATGCTTATGCATGGTGGGTGCAGTATGGATGAGTCTGCAGCCTGTTAAAGCGAAAGAAAAGCCTGTACCCTCGCAAATTGATAAAGTAATTGTTTACGTGAATGGTGCCCAGGTGTATCGCAAAGCAAAAACAACATTGCCAGCAGGCAAAACCGAACTGGTGTTTAAGGAAATATCCCCCAAAATTGATAAGCAGAGTATACAGGTTAAAGGAGAGGGTAGCTTTACGATACTAAATGTGTCGCACCAGGTAAACTTTTTGCAGGAGCAAACCCGGCAGAAGGATATTGTAGCCATCGAGACACAAAAAGAAAGCCTTACTGCAAAGTTAGCGGTAGAAAAGAGCATGCTTGCCGTATTTAAGCACGAAGAGTCCATATTGGTTAAAAATGCAGAAATAAAGGGTAGCAACTCTAATTTAAAAGCTTCTGAGCTTAAAGAGGCAGTAGATTTTCAGCGAAGCCGCCTTACAGAAGTGTTATTGAAGCAACTGGACCAGGACCTTAATATACGTAGGCTCGATAGTGCTATTCATAAGCTGGATAAGCAACTGATGGCATTGCACCAGAAAAAAGATCTTTCTACCAGCGAAATTGTAGTTACAGTGAGTGCAGGCCATGAAAATATACCTGCCTCTTTTGAGCTTAGTTACCTGGTAGAACAGGCTGGCTGGTTTGCTACTTACGATATGCGGGTGAAAGACATTAGCCAACCTGTTGAGCTGGGCTTTAAAGCCAATGTGTATCAGCACTCCGGGGAGGATTGGAAAGATGTTAAACTCAGTATTTCTAACGGTAACCCCTCCGAAAGTGGGGTAGCTCCACAGTTAACTGCCTGGTTTCTGCGTTTTGGGTATCCGCAGGATATGTTGAATGCATTGCAGGGGCACCCATCGGTATATGGTTCACGAATACCACAAGGCAATGTTTCTGAAGTCAGGGGCAAAGTACAAAGCTTTGAAGACGGTGCCCCTTTACCTGGGACCAATATTTCTGTAAAAGGAAGCACCCTCGGTACCGTAAGTGATATAAATGGTAATTATAGTTTAAAAGTAACCCCGGATGCAAAAACAGTAATATTTAGTTCTATTGGCTTTGTTACGCAGGAGTTGCCAGTACAAGCTGTTCTGAACATAACCATGCAACCGGACATCAAGCAACTAAGCGAGGTGGTCGTAACTAGCGGGCATCCTATAAGGATAAGGGGCGCTGCATCCATAAATGCCAGAGGATTTGCAAAAGTAGAAAGTATCAACAGCATACCTTTAGAAACCCAGGCCAGCTACCAGCCTACTACTGTTAATTTTGATATTGAAATGCCTTACACCGTACCTACCGATGGTAAAACCTATAAAGTTGATATACAAACCTTTTCGGTGCCTGCTATTTATGAGTACCTGGCAGTACCGAAGCTGGATAAAGATGCTTTTTTAACTGCCAAGATAGCTGACTGGCAGGAGCTGAATTTACTGGAGGGTGAGGTAAACCTGTTTTTTGAAGGTGCATTTCTGGGCCGTTCTGTACTAGGCCTGGCCAATGCCGGAGATACGCTGCAAGTATCGCTGGGTCGCGATAAGGGCGTGTCTGTAGAGCGCAAAAGGCTTAAGGAATATACCCGCAGGCAGTATATAGGCAGCTACAAAACTGAGTACAGGGGCTATGAAATTACAGTGCGAAATAACAAGCAGCATCCTATACACATCATTATACAAGACCAGTTTCCGATCTCAACCAGCAGGGACATTAGTATTGAAAAAGCCAGCCAGAAAGAAGGAGAAGTTGATGATACCAGCAAAAAGATTACCTGGAAGGCAGATCTGCAACCAAAAGCCGAAAAGAAGGTAGGATTTAACTTTGCCGTAAAATACCCAAAGGCTCAGGCGGTAGTGTTAGAATAAGGATAGTATCGCCCATGTGTATGTTTTTAGCAGATACCGTACACTTATAAGTAGACCCAGCGTAGGGTAGTTAATACAAAGCAGAGAAAAGCAAAACTATATTATTTGCTTTTCTCTGCTTCTTTTTGTTAATGAGGTGTTTGTATACAATTGAACTGTGCTCAGTATGTTCAGGTTCAGCTACCAGCAGGTAAAAAGCTATTTTACCAACCGATCATTTTTTATAGTAAAATACATACTTCATGTATTACTCATCTATGATGCGTGGAAATTTCATAAAATGCAGATAGTCTTGCTTCGGAAGCTTTTAAACTTACAGGGTACGTATCTTTGAAAAAACATAACCCTATATGAAGCAGATTATACTTTCCCTGGTAATGCTGATTATGTTCAGCGCATGCACCAAAAGAACAGTGGTAGTAAATAACAATGTAAATAACTCTTACAAGGTAAAGCACCTTAACTCCAACAGTCCTAAGCATCCTAATACTACCAATCCTGGTCATACAAAAAAAGCTCCGGTTAGGGTATTAACTGCACCTGTACCTGCAAAGGCATCTGCAAAGCCTGCCGGAGCTGTAGTAAAGAAAGCACCCGCGCCAGCACCGGCTTCTACACCAGCTAAAAAGAAAAAAGAGTCATAATTAAAAAGGCAGGCCATATACAGCCTGCCTTTTTGATGCATTGCAAATTACACTGCTAGTGCCACTCGTTTATGCCGCCTTTTAAGCTGTATACCTGCTTTTGGCGATAGGTTTCCTGTATTTGTTGAGCTGCTTTGAGGCTTCGGGCTCCTGCCTGGCAAAACACCAGGATTTGATCAGCATCTTGTAGCTCGTCTAATCGGTTTGAAAGTTCTGGCAGAGGTAACTCGTAAACGGTGTAACCCCTTAGTTTAGGCTGCTCATGGGGGGAGCGCACATCCACAATAAGGGTGTTATTTTTCTCTGCAAGCGTCTCAAATTCGGAGCGGTTAATCTCTTTTACTTTTGCCGGGCTCATGCCACAAAAGAAATCATAGTTAAAAGTTGTAAAGGCTTCTTCAGTAGCAGGAGTATGCAGGGCGGCTTCCTTATCGGGGCTAAGTGCAAAGTCAAAAAAAGTATTTTGCAGTGCGTTAAAAGTAAGCAATTTGTTGGCCAGGGGCTCTCCTATACCTGATGCTATTTTGATGGCTTCATTAGCCTGCAGACTTCCTATAATGCCAGGCAATACCCCAATTACGCCTGCTTCAGCACAATTAGGAACCTGGTCGGGTGGAGGTGGAGTAGGAAATAAGTCTCTGTAATTGGTGCTGGTATTCTGGCTTCCAGCCTGCGTATAATTGAAAACCGAAACCTGGCCTTCAAACCTGAATATTGAGCCATACACTAAAGGCTTTCCTAAAAGTACGCAGGCATCATTAACCAGGTAGCGTGTAGCAAAGTTATCAGAGCCATCCAGTACTATATCAAATCCTCGTATAATGTCCAGTGCATTGCTGTTATCCAGGCGAGCATTAAAAACCTGTACTTGTGTATCAGGATACGAAGTACTTATTTTTTCGGCCGCTATCTCTGCTTTGTATTTTCCTACATCCTGCCCATTGTACAGCACCTGTCGATGCAGGTTACTTGTTTCAACCTTGTCAAAATCAACTATCCCGAGCCTGCCTATACCAGCAGCAGCCAGGTATAGCAAGGCTGGGCACCCTAAGCCACCGGCACCTATTACCAGTATGCTAGCCTTAAAAAGGTTTTCTTGCCCCTTTATTCCAAAATCGGGGAGGAGGGTCTGGCGGTGATACCTGTTAAGTTTTGAGTTCATACAATATAAAACATGCAATATTTTCTGGCCAGGCTAGAGTTTATAAATTTGCCTGGCCTGTGCAAATGTAATAATAGCTGAGGTATACTTTCTTGATTGAAACAAAAGTAATAGCAATAATTTTAATACAGGTTCTGGCAGGGTGCAGTAGATCATACTTGAGCTAACCATGTTACCACATTCTGCAGCCAATGGACTTCTGGCATGATTTATTGTCTTATATTTTACCCATGCCAGGTAATAGGTTTTAGTAATTTTAATCCCTAAAGTTTCAAAGAAATGTATATCTTTATCAATACCTGAAATTGCTGATAAAGAAGTGTGTAGCCATTAGGCTATTGATGATAAGGTAGTAGAGGACAGTAACTATTTTCGAAATACCAATGCAGGTAAAAGTAAAAGGACAGACCATTATTTATGTAAAGGGACAAAGCGCTCAACATAAACCAGATCTGTTGGCAGTAGAGGAACCCCTGGAAGTAAGGCTGGTTTATGGACTTCCAGAACACAGGCAGGAAAAAAGTATTTCAGTTACAATGCGAACACCAGGAAATGATCCTGAGCTTGTTGCCGGATTTTTGTTTACCGAAAATATAATTAATACAGGCAGAAGCCTGTTAGGTATACGTCCATGCATCAGAAGTCAAAGAGATACAGGTTTGGATAACGTATGGATAGCAGAACTGGATAGTAGCCTTGTACCGGATATGGCAAAACTGGAAAGACATTTTTATACAAGTTCCAGTTGCGGAGTTTGTGGTAAAAGCTCTATTGCAGCAGTAATTGATACAGGCTGCATTCGAGTACCAAATAGAATTGAGCCAATGGATCCCACGCTTCTGCAGACGCTACCTGCCAGGCTGCAGCAGGCACAATTAGTTTTTAAGCATACAGGTGGGTTGCATGCCTCTGCCCTTTTTAACCTGGATGGTGAGTTAGAGTATTTGTATGAAGATGTAGGCAGGCATAATGCCCTCGATAAACTAATAGGCAGAGCTTTGTTGGAGGGAAACCTGCCTTTGCACAATAAGGTGCTTTTGCTAAGTGGCAGGGTAAGTTTTGAGCTGGTTCAAAAAGCAGCCCGGGCAGGTATTGAATTAATTGCTGCCATAGGTGCTCCTTCTAGCCTGGCCATTGATTTAGCAGCAGGCCTAGGTATAACAGTAATTGGTTTTTTGCGCGAAAATACTTTTAATATCTATACACATCCCGGACGTATATCGCTAACCTCAGCAAACGAGCATTTAGAGAAAAAATAAAAAAGCTGGAATAGCCTCCAAACCAAAACTCACATGAGCAGTAATTCTATTGAAAAGGAATCAGGTAAAAAGAAAGCCAGTGCTGAACCACCCGTAAAATTTACGGGCCTGCGTCTGGTTAAACCCAGGCAATCTGCTGCTGGTTTCCCGGCGTTGCTTTCTGTAGCTCAGCAATTGAAAAGCGAAACCGGCCTGGTAGCAGGCTTTGCTACCTTAGCCAAAATGAACCAGGTGCATGGCTTTGATTGCCCCGGTTGCGCGTGGCCCGACCCTGACGAAAAGCGTTCTTTCTTAGGAGAGTATTGCGAAAACGGGGCAAAGGCCATTGCAGAAGAAGCTACCCGCAAAAAAGCAGATCCTGGCTTTTTTGCTGAGCATACAGTATATGAACTATCGCAGCTTTCAGATTATGAACTAGGAAGATCTGGACGCATTACCGAGCCTCTGCATTATAATGAGGAAACTGATACCTACCAGCCAATAAGCTGGGATGATGCTTTTACGCTGATAGCAAATGAGCTAAATGCCCTGGCCGATCCTAATGAGGCCCTTTTTTATACCTCTGGCCGTGCCAGTAACGAAGCTGCTTTTCTGTACCAGCTTTTTGTAAGGCAGTTTGGCACTAATAACCTGCCCGATTGCTCTAACATGTGCCATGAGTCTTCTGGTGCAGCCCTTTCTGAAACAGTAGGTATAGGTAAAGGCTCTGTTACGCTAGATGATTTTAACCATGCCGAGGTGATAATGATTATGGGGCAAAACCCAGGCACTAACCACCCGCGTATGCTTACTGCCCTTGAAGAAGCTAAAAGGAGGGGAGCTAAAATTATATCGGTAAACCCCTTGATGGAAGCCGGCCTCATCAATTTTAAAAACCCGCAACAGTTAAATATGTTAGCCGGAGGTACTGACCTGACAGATCTGTTTCTGCAGGTTCGTATTAACGGTGATCTGGCTTTGTTAAAAGCCCTGGCTTTATTGCTGCTACAAAAAGAAGAAGCGAACCCCGGCAAGGTATTGGACCATGCTTTTATAAACGGCCGTACCAAAGGGTTTGAGTTGTTTAAGGAAGAACTACTGAAAGAAGACCTGGATACTCTCACAAGCGCCTGTGGCGTGAGCACAAACAGGATAGAAGAAGCTGCCGAAATGCTGGCAGCACATCAAAAGATCATTATATGCTGGGCAATGGGCCTTACTCAACATAAAAATGCGGTAGCTACAATTCGCGAAATAGTGAACCTGCTTTTGATGAAGGGTAGTATTGCACGTAAAGGTGCTGGCACCTGCCCTGTGCGGGGCCATAGTAATGTACAAGGCGACAGGACTATGGGTATCTGGGAAAAACCTAAAGAAGCCTTCTTGCAACGTCTTGATGAAGTGTTTGAATTTACTGCACCGCGGGCTCATGGCTATGATGCAGTACATGCCATACATGCCATGCATCAGGAAAAAGCCAAAGTATTTTTTGCATTGGGTGGAAATTTCTTGTCTGCAACACCAGATACCTTGTACACAGCCGGGGCATTGCAAAAGTGCAGATTAACGGTACATGTATCAACAAAACCTAATCGCTCACATCTAATTCATGGTAAAAAGGCACTAATACTACCCTGCCTGGGCAGAAGCGAGCAGGACCTGCAAGCTACAGGGCCACAATTTGTATCTGTAGAAAATTCAATGGGAGTAGTTTCCAAATCCATAGGTGACAGAACTCCAGCCTCGCCTCACTTGCTTTCTGAAGTAGCCATTGTGTGCCGTTTGGCAAAAGCGACCCTGGGGCCAAGGAGCAGTGTTAATTGGGATGCCTTTGAAAAAAACTACAACCTGATCAGGGATGCAATTGAAAAGGTAATACCTGGTTTTGAAAATTATAATGTACGGGTGCGTGAGCCTGGAGGCTTTTACCTGCCCAATGGGGCAAGGAGTGGAGCTTTTGCTACACCAGATGGGAAAGCACATTTTACCCATAACCCTTTTGAGCCGCTAAAAGTAGCTGATAACCGTTTTGTAATGATGACCATTAGAACACATGACCAGTTCAATACTACTATTTATGGACTTGATGATCGCTACCGTGGCATATTAAATGAAAGAAGGGTAGTGCTGATGAACAGGGAAGATATGAAGCAACTAGGTTTACAACAGGAACAGGTGGTACATCTTAAAAGCCACTTCAGGGGAGAGGAGCGGGTTGCATATAATTTCCTGGTAGTGCCCTATGATATACCCCGAGGCTGCACAGCCACTTATTTTCCGGAAGCAAATGTGCTGGTACCTATCGATAGTACTGCCGATATCAGTAATACACCTGCCAGCAAATCAGTTATCATTTCGGTTGTTGTGGCATAAGTTTAAACAATATACATAAAAGAGCTGGTACTCCGCTTTTATTTTAGGAGGTTATGCTTTTTATACATGTAAACAGCATACGTTTAAAAAGCCCGTAAAACAAAAAAGCCTGCCCTTAAAACAGGGCAGGCTTTATATTTTAAGAAATGCTATTTCTAAGCGTTGTTAGAAGTAAGTTTAGCACCTATGTACTCGCGGTTCATGCGCATGATGTTGGCCATGGTAATGCCTTTAGGGCATTCGGCAGCACAAGCACCAGTGTTAGAGCAAGCTCCAAAACCTTCTTCGTCCATTTGCTGAACCATAGCTTCTGCACGGGCTTTTTTCTCGGCCTTACCTTGTGGCAACATAGCAAGCTGAGAAATTTTAGCACCTACAAAAAGCATAGCCGAAGCATTTTTACAAGCTGCCACACAGGCACCG
>FPIC01060399.1_pt1 | contig 16908 bp, 26 predicted proteins | sample 1504481 | NCBI WGS metagenome assembly FPIC01 (sample SAMEA4475357, study PRJEB15587) | soil metagenome | biome: Soil; feature: Field | place: India | collected 2015-03-11 | depth 0 m
CGCCTTGGGCCGCTCGGCCACCCCGGCTGTGTTCTTTTGGCGGTGCGTATTTAAGTTTTATCCCCCGATGTATACCTCCTTTACTCTGGGGTTGTTGGCCACCTCCTCAGGGAGTCCTTGGGCGATAACCCTCCCGCTTGCCATTGCGTAGACGTAGTCTACATATCTGAACGCTATGTCGATGCGGTGCTCTATTACTAGGAACGAAGTGCCCCGCTGGTTTATTTCTCTGACTATCTTAAAGACTTCGTGGGCTTGATCGATGGGGACGCCGGCTATAGGCTCGTCTAGTATTATCAAGTCGGCGCCTGCCATCAACGCCCTGGCAAGCTCCAACAACTTCATTTCGCCAGCCGACAGGAGATAGGCCGGCGTATCCCACTTATCAGCAAGTTTTACAGCCTTCAAGATCTGAAACGCCCTCTTCGCGTTTTCCTCCTCTTCGCGTACCCAGTTTTTCAACAGCGCAGATATTACCCCCTCACCTCTCTGCCCTCTAGCCACTGCGAGCAAATTTTCTAGTACTGTGAGTTTTTGAAATACCTGCGGTATTTGGAAAGTCCTGACTACCCCCTCTTCGAATACCTTGTGCGGCGGCCAGCCCGTTATGTCGACACTTTTCCCATCTTTCTTCACGTAAAATACTTTGCCGGCCTCTGGCCTGTACACTCCAGTTATTACGTTCACTAACGTGGTTTTGCCAGATCCATTGGGGCCTATTATCAGCGTCACTTTGCCACGTTCTACTGTAATATCTACACCGTCTAATGCCCTGAAAGCTCCAAATTGTTTTACAATGCCCCTTATCTGGAGAATTGTCATTGTAGAAAAAAGTTTAGGGTTTAAAATACTATTGGAATAGTGGCTTGCCTGCGTCGTATACCTCTATTTTCTTGTCTGCGCCATAGTAGTAGGCGGCGTCTACGTATTTTGGCTGTCCGCCCTCGGTTACTACGCCCCATATGATGTAGTTGGGGTATGCCCTGTCGCCGGCGGCGTCTAGGTATACTCTCCCGGTGACGCCTTGGTAGGTGCCGTCTCTGCCCCACTGCTCAAGCGTTGCGCGCACCTTGTCTGGGTCCTCTGTCCCCAGCTGGCAGACGATCTGCATTAGCAACATGGCGGCGTCGTAGCCGTAGGGGTCGTAGGCCACTGGGTCCTTGCCGTACTTGGCCTTGTACCTCTGCTTAAACTCCTGGTACTTCGGATCGGCGGGGTTCGGCCCGGCAATTGTGCCCAACATCTTCGCCGCCGCCATCTCTTTACCCACCTGCTTAATCAACGCGTCGCTGTAAGCAATGCCGTCTGTACCAATCCACCTAATCCTCCCCAACACCGGGTCGCCTGCGGCGGATTGAACAGCCACAAGGCCATCGTCCTCAAAGGTTACTAGTATCAAAGCGACGTCGGGGCTGGGTTGGCCTAAGGCGCTGGATAGTTTGTTCACTGCTTGGGGCACCGCGGTGGGGAAGGCCTTGGGGTCTGGGTCGTAGCCCTCCGCGGCGGCTATCTGTATTCCCAGCTTCTTAGACTCGTTGGTTATTGCGTCTTTGAGGCCTACCCCCCAGGCGTCGTTGCGGTAGAGGATGACGGCCTTTTTAATGCCCAGCTTCTGCATCAGCGCGGCTATGGCGGCGGCTTGGGCGAAGTCTGTCGGCACGATTCTGTATACCCAGTCGTTGGGTATAGCCAAAAGCGGAGACGTAGAGGAAGGCGAGAAGATAATCACGTGGTTCTGGTCTGCAAAAGACTTACTGGCACTGACCTCGCCGCTTGCCATTGGGCCTACGATTAGCCTAGCGCCCTTGGAATACAGCGTCTGCACCTTCTGCAAAGCTTGCGTCGGGCTTGTACCGGTATCCTCCACCAGAAGCTCAAACTTAACCTTCCCCCCACACATCTTATTAGCATCCTCCACAGCCATCTCCACAGCGTTCTTCACACCAACACCATAAGACTGCAAGCCGCCGGTCAGCGGAAGGGCGGCGCCTATATACACAGTTTTAACCGCCTGAGTTGGCGTAGTTTGCTGTGTAGAGGTCGTTTGCCCACCGCCAGGGGTAGAGGTTGTTACTGTTGGCGATTGTTTGGGTGGCTGCGTGGGAGTTGTTTGCCCACCGCCTTGGGATAGAAGTACCGCAACTACTACTATTAATACTACTGCTATTGCTAGTCCTATATACAGTGTTTTGGAGGCCATGGGAACCGCATTCTTTGAATATAAATGTATTGACCAAATAAATAATCTATATATTGATATATAATTTCTGTCTTTGGTAAAGCTTATTTGCGAGTTAATTTCTGACGCTATGGATATATTAAGTGGGGTGGATTATCAAACACTTTTTAGGGCGATTATACTTTCTAATATATACGCACTTATGGCGTTGGGGCTTAACCTTACCTACATCACTACTAAGATTCCTTCTTTTGCCCACGGTGATCTAGCCACGATAGGCGCATATACCAGCTACTTAATCCTCACCTTTTTAGTTATCCCTCTTGGCCTGCCTGCCAATGTATACGCCACGTTTCCCATAGCGGCTCTCGTGGCCGGTGCTACGGCGTGGCTGACGTACGTGACTGTGTTTAGGCCAATGATCAGGCGGGGGGCTAGCATCACGTCGTTGATGATAGCCTCGTTCGGTATCCACTACGTCCTTTTTGCCATTGTGGCGATAATAGCGGACTATGTACAGAATACGTATAAGGTGCTTAGTAGGAATATTCTGCTGTCGCGTTGGGAGTACGTGTGGCCCGGTACGGATTTCTTAACATCGTCACTGATAAACACAACCATCGCAGTCGCGGTGGTGACCGCCCTCCTCTACCTACTCCTCTACAAGACGCGTTACGGCATAGTGATGCGGGCTAGTATAGACAACCTCTACTTGGCCAGGGCGGTGGGGATAAACGTTGAGAGAGTTTTCGCAGTGGCTTGGATTCTCATTGGGGCCGTCACGGGGATAGCCGGGGTCTACTTAGCTATGTTTTACACAATGACAGAAGAGCTTGGGTGGCTGAGATTGGCGCTTGTCTTCGTCGCCTCTGTAGTCGGAGGACTTTCCAACATATACGGAGCAGTTTTGGGCGGCTACGTGGTGGGGCTAAGCACCGTGCTGGGCGCCGCGTATATCCTCAGACCTCTGGGAGTTCCCACAGAGTTCCAGCTGGCGATCCCCTTCGCCTTCGTAATTGCGATATTGCTATTCGCGCCGCAGGGACTTGCCGGCGTGATATCTAACTTGGTACAGCGCGGGAGGAAATGATACTCCAGCTCGACCAACTCGCTGTTCTCATAAGAGAGACTTCAATCCTAGTAGCCATTTACGGCATATATGTGCTCAGCTTGAACCTAGAGGCTGGTTATCTCGGGCTTCCGCAATTTGGGAAAGTGATGTTTCTAGCACTGGGGGGCATAGCGGTGGGGGGCATCGCCACCAAGATCGCACTGTTGATCTACAGCAGGGCGATTTCAGCTAGTTTAGGCATTTCTCCCTTGTCTAACCTAGGTACCTACTGCTCTACCTATCAATACCAGACGATTGACATTATTAATAGTATATTTGCCAAATCGCCTTTTGAGGGCATAGTCTTCTTCCTAATGGCTGTTGTACTTGCTACGATTCTCGGCGGCGTTTTTGGAGTGTTAATGGCGGGACCTGCTCTGAGGTTGCGGGAGGATTACCTGGGTATATTTCTGCTTGTAAGCGCCGAGATGGTGAGAGTTGTCTCCACGTACACGCCCGAAGTGGCGTGTGGCGTGTTTGGCGCGGTTGTGCCAGATCCCTTCAAATGGCTCGGTGAGTGGAGGCAGTGGGCGTATCTAGTCGTCGTCGCCCTCTTTCTGCTACTGTCGTTTGTGGTGCTGGAGAGGTTGGGCAACTCGCCTTTTGGCAGAGCTCTGAGGGCCATACGCGACGCGGAGGTTGCTGCGAGGGTTTTTGGGAAGGATATCGTCAGGTTTAGAGTGAGGGTTTTGGCCACGGCGTCGGCGCTGGGGGGCGTTGCTGGCGCGTTGCTCGTGTTTTACAACACCTATGTGCAAATGGGTATGTTTGTCCCTGTGGAAACATTTAAGGCATGGGCAATGTTGATAATAGGCGGCGTGGGGAACAACGTAGGCGCCCTCGTGGGTGTCGCCGTATATTTCATTCTTGACAAGGTTCTTAGTATGTATAAAGAGGGTATTAGACAAGTAGTAAATGTCGATCCAGTGTTCTTCCAGTATATAATATTTGGCATAATAATAATACTGGTGCTTATGTATAGACCTCAGGGCATTATAGGCGAGAAGCCAGCCAAGACCTTGAAGAGGTGGATTCTGGAAAAGTTGCAGAGAGGGGCGTAAAGATTTATAAAACCGGTTCTTTGTGGCACCCATGGCAGTGACGATAGATCCGAAGACCTTCTACGCGAACCCGCTGCCCGGTAAGCCATTTTATGTAAGGTTCGAAGTGCCAAGCGATGTAGCTGAGAAGGCCTTAGAGATACTATCTATTGCAAAGCAGACTGGGAAAATTAAGAAAGGCACCAACGAGGCTACTAAAGCAGTTGAGAGAGGGCTGGCTAAGCTTGTCCTAATAGCAGAGGATGTTGATCCTCCCGAGGTGGTTGCCCACCTGCCGTTGCTCTGCGAGGAGAAAAAGGTTCCATATGTCTATGTGCCTTCTAAGGAGAAGTTGGGCAAAGCCGCGGGCATAAACGTTTCTGCTGCAGCGGCTGTGGTGATAGAGCCTGGCCAGGCTGCTGGTGAGCTAGAGGCATTAGTGGCAAAGATTAATGAGATAAGGGCAAAGAACGGGCTTAATGCGATACCTCTCCCGGCAGGAGCTAGGAGGTAGACTGTTTTTGTTTTCGTTGCAGTTTTCTAACCCAAGCTAGTTTTCTGGGGTTCCTGCCATACTTGGTTGCGCTTACGAAGCATTTTCTGCTACAGTACCTAAGTACTGTGCCATCTGACTTAACATACATTATGCCGTAGCCAGGCGGTATATCGGCACCGCAGAAGGCGCACTGGTAGATCTTCATCTTGCCGAGATTCTTCTCGCCTCTCTTTCTGTTTCCCTAAGCATTACAATGTCTCCCAGCCTCACAGGCCCTTTGATGTTCCGCGTTAATACGCGCCCCTTGTCTCTGCCTTCTAATATTTTGACCTTTACCTGTGTGACTTCCCCCGCTATCCCGGTTCTGCCTAGTATTTGTATAACTATTCCGGCAACTGCGTCTTCGTAAGGCGAGAATTTAACCTCTTCGGCCATGGCATGGGGGGTTGGGTACGTATTTAAAGTTTTCTAAGTATTTATAGCTTGGCATTTGTACCTTTGTGGATCCTCTGAAGTTGCCTAAGCAAGAGTTCGCCGACGCATTAGGCAAAATATCTAGCCGTCTGGGCTTGGCGGAGGTGCCCGAAATTGAGAAGACGCGTCGTTACGGCTACTTCTCGGCAAGGTTTCACAAATACAAGATCGACCCAACGAGACTAAGGGATGCTGTGGAAGAGCTGAGCAACGCCGGTTTTCAGTACATCTCTGGTCTGTCCGCAGAGGGGCTTTACGTCAATGCTGACTTAAACGCAAAAAGGCTGGGGGAGCTCGTCTTCGAGGCTGTGGCTAAGATGGGGAAGAAGTACGGATTTACGGAGGAGTGTCAGCTGGGGTCTTTTCTGGTGGAGCACACCTCTGCCAATCCCATACACCCGTTGCACATAGGCCATGGCAGAAACGCCATACTGGGCGACTCGCTTGCAAGACTGCTGAGGTTCTGCGACAACCGTGTGGAGGTCCATTTCTACGTCGACGACTGCGGCGTGCAGGTGATGTACGCAACAATTGGTTACAACGCTGTTAGGGATGAGGCCAGAGAGTGGATTGAAAGAGCGAAGCCTGATCTTGTTGTTGGGCATATATACTCGGCAACAAACGCCGTGGCCGAGATCGGCCGTCTTAAAAAAGAGGCGGAGAGAGCGCAAGACGATGAGCACAAGCGTAGTCTGATAGGGGAAATAGACGAGTGGGTGGCTGTGTTGAAGAGGCTTATGGAGAGTGAGGGAGATCTAGTTGCCAAGGTTGTCGAGAGGCTTGGCCAGAGAGACGTGGCCGGGGAGGCAGTGGAGCTGAATAGGCGCTACGAGGCCGGCGACCCCGAGGCAAAGAGGGTCGTACGAGAGGTGGTAGACCTCGTGCTGAGGGGGCAAAGAGAAACTCTTGCCAGGCTCGGCATCGAGATAGACAGGTGGGATTATGAAAGCGAGCTGGCGGTGTGGTCTGGCGAAGCTTCTCGCATAGTTGAGGAACTTCAGAGAAGGTGGCCCCAGTACGTTGAGTATAAGGGCGGGGCGGTGGTGTTCCGTGCCGACAAATTCGTGGATGATTTCAAGCTCTGGGATGTCTTAGACTTGCCTAAGTTCATTCCACCTGTCACCTTGACGAGATCTGATGGGACCACTCTCTATGTTACGAGAGACGTGGCCTACGCGCTGTGGCAGGCCCGGCAGGGATTCGACAAAGTTGTACGCGTAATCTCGACTGAGCAAACCCACGAGCAGGCTCACGTCCGTATTATCCTCTACGCGCTTGGTTTTGAAGACGTAGCTAAGAAGATTGTCCACTACGCCTACGAGATGGTTAATCTGCCGGGGATGAAAATGTCGGCGCGTCGCGGGCGATATATCTCGCTTGATGAAATACTTGACGAGGCAGCCGAGCGCTCTGCTAGTTTAGTCAAAGAGAAGAGCCCGGAGATAGCTGGGGTGATAGCTGAGAAGGTGGGAGTGGGGTCGGTGAGATATGCGTTCCTCTCCACCAGCCCGCGTAAGCCTATAGAGTTTAGGTGGGAAGTAGTCCTAAACCTTAGGCAAAACTCAGGTACGTTCTTGCAGTACACCTATGTGAGGGCCTACTCTATTCTTGAGAAGGCGCCAGATGTGGAGAGGGCCTCCGTCCCCGAGCAGATGCTAGAGGAAGAGAAGGAGCTTCTTGTAAAAATTGCCGAGTGGCCTAGTGTTGTGAGAGAGGCCGTGAGGGCGCTTAGGCCGGACTACGTGGCGGAATACCTAGACGGTTTGGCGTTGCTTTTCAACAGCTATTACGAAAAGGCGCCGGTGCTCAAGGCTGTAGAAGGCGTCAGGAAGTTCAGAATAGCGTTGGTAAACGCCGTGAAGACGGTGCTGGAGGCTGGGTTCTACATCCTGGGCATACCAACGCTGACAAAGATGTGAAACAGCTCATCGGGAAAATAGGCGAATGCGCCGCTGAGGAGTACTTGAGACATAGGGGCTTTCTTGTTTGGAAACCCAGCGAGTTTATCCGCCTCCTCGAGCTAGTCGCGCTTTACAACGCGTTGACCGGCGAGTGCGCCGCGGAGCCTAGAGAGCCCGTCACAATGAAACTACCTACACGCGTCGGCTACGTATCAGTCACGTATTGGAGAAACAAGTGCGTACAGGTGAGCGGAAGAGAGACTACCCCACTTGAGGCGTCCATATATGCGCCTTGTGTGAGGAGGTGTGTAGCCGAGGCCTTGGGGCAGTCCCTTTTGCAAACGCTAAGCGGCGTATCTGAGCGACTTCTCGAAAACCGGAGAGCTCTGGAGACGGTAGATCTATTCGCATACAAAGACGGCGTTCTGTACGCAGTTGAGGTGAAGGCAAATGGGGGGAAACTTACAGAGAGGCAGCTGGAAAAAGCATTTGTTTTAAGAGATTTGCTTAAGCCCCTGGTGGTGCGTATCCACTTGCAGAACCTTGTTTTTGAGATAGAGCGTCTATAACTTGTGCTGTTTTCTCAAGGCATAAAACAACGTCACGTGCCAGAAACTCCCTGGTTGACCTGGACAGTAGGCGGTATATCTCCTCATGTGCCAGGACGTATGCAGATGCTAGAAACTTCGAGAGCACAAACTCCCTACTGGCAGTAACCACCTCCTCCATCTTCTTCCACCCCTCTAGCCAGTCTTTGGCACCTAAGAGGTCGAGACAGAGAAGCGCCAACGTCTTATAATCCTCGCTTTGCAAAACCTCCCTTATTCTATGCCTCGGTAACTCCCTCATCTATGAGGATATTCTCCTCCTTGAACCCCATTTCTATTAATAACTTCTTTATCTTCTGCCTATGGTCCCCTTGTATCTCTATCCAACTGTCCCGAATAGTACCGCCGGCGGCGAGTTTCTTTTTCAACTCACGCGCCATGTCCTTAATGCCGAGTTGCTTTGCGTCTTCAGAATTGCCAAAATCGACAATAGTCACGTAGTGCCCCCGTCTGTTTTCCAGCCTAATTCTTACAAGTGCCTTTTCTTTTGTTATTGTCTGCATCAACGCCTCTTCCTGAGTATTGCCTAATAGTTGGTCAATGATATCTTCGGCGTCCTGACCTGGGAGTTTTATCTCCATTCCGACAATGACTTCACACGCATATTTAAACGTTATCTCTTACAATAGGTTGTAATACCACACGGAGATTTTTTATGAGCTGAATAGGTGCGTTTACAAACACTGCAATATATCTGGCTCTAAATGCGCGGTCAATACACGAAATAAGCCCCTCACGATCCGTGAGAAGTAGCTCAACCGGCTTTATTGTTATGTGGGGCGCTAATTGTACATCGATAGGCTTTGAATAGCCTTTGTGAACGCATGAGAACATGCGCTTACGCTTAGCTACGATGTAGCCAACTCCGAATTCCCCCGAGGCGTCGATGAGCGCCACGTAGGCCTCCCATGGAGGGTATAGACCATCTACCTTAACTCCATCTATCACATAGCCAGGGCCTGGTGCTACTTCAAATTCCAGTTCTCGCCTAAAAACCCACGGCAAGTTCAAAGCTGAGACTTCGTACTTTTCATCAGCTGTCTTCTTAGCCCCATACAGCTTTAGCAATTCAGCCGGGCTCGGCGCAAAGACTTCCACAAATATTAAAACCTAGGAACTTATTATATTTATGGCAGTAAAGCTGACACAACCTCCCAAAAGTTCGAAGGATATAGGCTTTGACGAGTTCCCCGCCATCGGCATAATTGGGGGGAGCGGGCTATACGACCCCGGCATATTTGAAAACGCTGTTGAGATCCAAATACACACCCCCTATGGCCTGCCCAGCGACAACGTAATCGTGGGGAGGGTGTCGGGCCGCGTCGTGGCCTTCCTGCCGAGACACGGCAGAGGTCATAAATACCCACCCCACAAGATACCCTACAGGGCCAACATTTACGCCCTCCACGCCCTCGGCGTGAGGTCCATCATAGCCGTAAGCGCCGTGGGCTCTCTGAGGCCGGATTACGCCCCCGGCGACTTCGTCGTGCCTGACCAATTCATAGACATGACAAAGGGGAGGGAGTACACCTTCTACGACGGCCCCAGGACGTGCCACGTGCAGATAGGCCTCGAGCCCTTCACCCAGGAGATTCGGCATGTGTTGCTGGAAACGGCTAGGAAATACAACAAGACCCACGACGGGGGGTGCTACGTGTGTATAGAGGGACCGCGGTTCAGCACCAAGGCTGAGTCACGGATATGGCGCGAGGTATATGGCTGTGATATTATCGGCATGACCCTCGTCCCCGAGATCAACCTAGCCCGCGAGCTCGGCATGTGCTACGGCATGATAGCCTTGGTCACAGACTACGACATATGGGTACCACATCAGCCCGTCACGGCGGAGGCCGTGGAGAGGATGATGATAGAGAAGCTTGGTATTATAAAAAAAGTCATAGCGGAGGCAGTGCCTAAGATACCCGCAGAGATTACTAAATGCGCTGACGTATTGAAATACGCCTGCGTCTAAAATTTATATATCTCCACGTTGAGGGGGGCATGTCGACGAAATTTGTCGAGGTGGGAGAGCTAAAAGAAGGCTCGTACGTAGTCATAGATGGAGAGCCTTGCAGGGTTGTAGAAATAGAGAAGTCGAAGACGGGTAAACACGGTAGCGCAAAGGCGAGGATTGTAGCTGTAGGCATGTTTGACGGCGGCAAGAGGACGTTGAGCCTCCCCGTTGATGCCCAAATAGAGGTCCCGATTATTGAAAAATTCACAGCGCAGATATTGTCAATTTCTGGAGACATCATCCAGCTAATGGATATGAGGGACTACAAGACAATCGAGGTGCCCATGAAGTACGTGGAGGACGAGGCCAAGGGGAGGTTGGCGCCGGGTAGCGAGGTTGAGGTTTGGCAAATCTTAGATAGGTACAAAATCGTAAGGGTTAAGTAGTTACTGCCCCGTCGCAGGTGGGGGAGAGGCAAAAAGATAGTACGGGTCTTCACCCGCTATTTCTCTAAGAATCCTGTCGGAAATTAGCTCTTTGATGTCTATCCCAGTTCTCTGTTTTACATCTTCGTAGGATGTGAATTGTCTTTTCTTTCTCTCTTCTAGAATTTCTTGGACCTTCCTCTTGCCAACCCCTCTTAGGAGCTCAAGGCTGTGTAGCTTTAATGTGATAGGCCCAGCTTCGTTGAGCCACTTTACAAATCTCTGTTCTTGTTGTTCTACTATCTTCCTCACAACTGCTTTGAGGTTTTCTCGGCCCTGGGGCTGAAGATCTTCGTATCGGATCCTCCTCACTATCTTGTCTATTTTGTCCCTAGCCCCCTGACCCACATATACTCTTTCGCCTATTTCCACGCTTACGCCCTTTTTCAGAGTGACTTCTAAGAGTGTGAAGTGGAGCTCTCCAACTAGGTGGGCATAGGAAACGTCGTGAGGAAATTCTCTTCTTATTTTTGGAGGAAGCTTATACACGGCGACTTCAGGCGGCAAAATGTCTACTACGTACGCGTATTCTTCTCTTCTTCCTTTCATTGTCCCGTCAGAACTTTGAGTATCTCCTTCAGTTCGCTTTCTGAGTACTCTCTTTTTTCAAGATAGGAAAGAACTGTGCGCAGTTCATCTATATTGTCTATGCGGAGATTTGCCATCTGTATCGCCGTTATCCGAGTAAATCCAAATTTTTCGACTAATTGCTTAACAATGTTTTCAGCTTCCTCAGGCGTCCTAACAGCGACTTTTTCAAGGTAGTCTAAAGTTTTTCGCTGCTCCTCTGTCAGCTGGGTAGTTGACGCAAGTTCTCTCAGTATCGCCAAAGCCTTGGCATTAGTGAGTTCTTCTGACTTCCTTATCCTCTTCACGCCCACTTCGACATATCTAGCTAATGTTTATATCTTATACGCTCTGGAAAACCGCTTAAGTTTTAAAATATTGAAAATTTGCGAGGACTCATGGTCAAGAGAACCCATGGCTACCGCTACAAATCACGAAAACTCCTGAGCAAAAAGCCAAGAGAAAGAGGCGTGCCGGGTCTTTCCAGGCTGTTGTACGAGTATAAGCCAGGCGACAAGGTTGTGATTGACGTCGACCCTACTTTCGTCTCCACAGCGCCCCACCGACGCTACCAGGGCAAGGTAGGCGTAGTCATAGGGACGCGGGGAAGAGCGTATGTAATCGAGACATATATAGGTGACAAGAAGAAGATTATAGTAACTACGCCAGAGCACTTGAAGCCGTTTCAGGGAGGGAGCTGAGCGTCTTCTCCTCCGGTGTAGTGGATTTGTAGCTGGTAGTAGAGCTTATCCAGCCCTTCTCCAGTCTTTGCCGATACGAAGATAGGCTCTACAAATCCTCCCATATTTGCTACCGATCTCAGAATCTCCTTCTCGTAGTTGGGAAGATCCATAGACTCTAGGAGCGTCTCGGGATCTTCTGTCCAGTTTATGATGTTTGCCTGTGTCTCTTCCGTTATTAAATCAGCTTTATTCACCACAAGTATCTGCGGCTTCTTGAACCTAATTCTGCTAGAGAGGGCCAGCAACATGGTCGTGGCGAAGCCGTCGACGCTCTGTACATATACAGCATCTGAGACGTATACAACAAGCGTGTGCACGTCGGACAACTTCTGTATCAAGTAGGCGCCGCTTTGCCTAAAGGCGAATAGCTCCATCTGGCCTGGCGTGTCTATCAAGTAGATAGGCGCGCCGACCACCTCCATTTCCTCCTTTATTCTCTCCGCCTCAGTCACTACCATGTCAACGGCGGCAATTATCGACGCGTTGGGGCCGAGCTTGTACTGCTTCATCACCTTCCTGGCGCTTATCCTGTCCCTTATGTCTATGTCGGGCACATAGGGGAGATATTCGGCGGCTGGGTCCAAGTTGATGATTCCTACGTCGAGGCCTTGTTCCTCCATCCAATTGGACAAAGCCGATACCAACGAGGACTTCCCCGAGCCGGCTGTGCCAATAAAGAAAATAGTATACATCTAACCCCGTATCTGTTTTATCTTCTCAGCCACCTTTGCGGCGATGATGCGCATTTTTTCATCCGTCTTCACAACGACGTAACCCTGAGCCCTATCGTCGTACCAGAGGGGGGGATACTTCTTGTTGGGATACACCTCGTATTTATATCCCAGCGCCTCTAGTGCCTTAACCATTTCCTGCAGAGTAGGCTTGTTAACAGCCTGGCTTCTTGGAAGTATCCTCCCTCTAGACCTAGGTACCGACAAGTCGATATAGACAAGCCAGAGCGTCCTCCCCCCTCTTTTCTTCATTCGATAAGTATGGCGTTGATAATGCCGTCTTGCCCAGGTTGCGACGTGATAACTGCCTTGCCCACCTCTGTACGGATGACAGCGCCTTTGACCATGTAATTACGTCGGGCGAAGTCGGGGTTGGCCGGAGTTTCGACTATAGACAATATCTTGGCCTTTACGTATCGCTTCTCCTTCGGGATGTAGACATTAGCGTACTTAGCCTCTCTTAGCCTCACCTTTATATTCCCTCCTCTTACCCTCTCCACAATTCTAACATCCTCCTCTCCCAGCTTAGGAATCTGAGGTGGACCGCCGCCAAGCGCCTTTTTCTTTGTCCTTCTAACCTTTCTCTTCTTTCCGCCAGATGGTTTTTTAAGGTCGCCCCCCTTGTAGTAAGCGCCTAGCTTCACAGCTTAGCCTAACACTAGGGGTATTTAAATTCTCGCCGCTTGTATTACAAGGGTATTGGGGGGACAACTCTTATTAAATTAGGGGCAATAGTGATTTAATGAAGCGTATTGGTCTTGCTCTTCACTACTCCCGTATGGGGAACCTCGTTATAAAACTCGCCGAGGTTCCCCCCCTGTATATAAATGTCTACACATATACGATGAAAAAAGTGGGAACCCTATACGACGTCATTGGTAATGTGAAAAATCCCTACGGCTTGGTTAAGCCAGTTGAGCGCAACGATTCCATAATTGGACAACCTCTCTACGTAAAGGTACAAGACATGCAGAAAAAGAGGAGATGACGCGCAGACTTATTTTTGAGATAGAGGAACAGGTATGCCCAGTATGTGGCTCTAAGGGAGAAATTACAATAGACCACGAACGGGGGCAGGTTGTTTGTAGAGCCTGCGGCACAGTAGTTAGAGAGGGGATTGCAGACTTAGGCCCCGAGTGGAGAAAACCGGAGTCCTCTAGGGCCTATTCCGGGCCAATGGGAGCCTCTATAGGGGATATAGAATATGGAAATGTAAAAATTACAGACAAGCTAAAGGCTCTGAGCCTTAAGAAGTTCTCCCGGCCCATTTCCACCCCTCTTGAAAGGGTGGAGTCGGAAATTAGAGAGTTCCTAGAATCTGCCAAGGAAAAGCTTAACATCCCTAAGACGGTTGTAGAAGAAACGGTTATTCTATACAAGAAACTCTACGACGCAGGTTATAGGGCGCCGCGTCTCGAGAGCTACGCAGCTGTTCTGTACTTCACCTTAAAAAGACACGGCATACCCTCTGTTACGTTGAAGAAAATTGTGGAGGGCCTAGGGATAGAGCGCTCGTCGTTCATCTCGGCATATATGGAGCTTATGAAAGTGGCTAGCCAGCTGGGAATTAAACCGCCGCGGGTAGATCCCAAGGTCTATATACCGAAGATAGTCTCGGCGCTGGGGCTTGGCGATGAGAAGTCGGCCGAGGTCCAGCGGATTGCCGTGGATATTTTGAGGTACATTACGTCAATACCCCGTATTAAAAATGGTAGAAAGCCCCAGGTGCTGGCCGCGGCTGCCGTATTTTTCGCTTGTTACATAGCCGGCGTGGAGATCACACAGAAGGAGGTGGCAAAAGCTGCTGACTCCACAGAGGGTCCTGTGCGGGAGCTGTTGAAAGATCTCTCAAATGTTCTCTACATCGAGATTACTGTGTAATTTATAAAGTTCGACAAATCAAATTTCGTGGCCGCTCAGGAATATAATGAGGAGTCTGACGTACTGACAGAGGTGGAGATCCAGATACTTCAAGGTCTCGAAAGGTTGGGAGGTAGCTACCAGCAACGCAACTTGTGGAAGTACATTGGCATCGACAGCAAGACCGGGCTCCCCATCTTGGCGCGGCTAGAGAAAAGGGGGTTAATCGTGAGAGAGAGGGTTGGGGGAAATAAGAGAGGCATGTATATTATTAGGCTTACCGATAAGGCGTATAAGATATTGAGCAAAATACATGAGGAGGCCGTCGAGACTTTTGTCTTGAATATCGACGCCTTGCCGGACGAGTTGAGGCTTCTTCTCACAAGCCCTTGCACATTTTGCCCATACTCGGACAAATGCGGCGTAGGGTTTATAGCGCCGCACGCCTGTGAACTTCTTGCCAGGTGGGTACGCCAGGTTGATATATGAACCTCGTCAGATCTTTTATCGCAGTAGACATCGACGCCCCAGACGTCGTGAAGAGAATCGAGGAGGTTCAACGCGAGGTGGTGAGACTCGGCTTAGACATAAAGCTCGTGGAAAGGGAAAACCTGCACATAACTCTCCGCTTCCTTGGGGAAATACCCCAGCAGAGGGTTAACGATGTGATACGCGCGTTGTCCACGGTGAAGTTCGCCAAGTTTGAGATGAGGCTTGCAGACCTCGGTGTTTTCCCCGATTTGTCGAGGCCGCGGGTTTTGTGGGTAGGCGTATCCCAAGGCGCGGAGGCGCTGGCCAACCTAGCGAATGCGGTTAGGGCGGCTGTGGATAAGTATGCAGAACACGAGGAGGAGAGAGAATTCACGCCGCATTTGACCATCGGCCGGATTAAGAGTAGTAGAAATGTAGACCGGCTCGGGGATTTGATACGCCGCTACAAGGGAGTGGAGTTTGGCGTAGTAGTCGTTGACAAGGTGAAGTTAAAAAGGTCGGTGCTTACGCCGAGGGGACCTATTTATAGCGACCTATTTGTTGTTCCACTTACGTGACTCTGGAGGAAGTTCTTAAAGAGGCGGCTAGGTTAGTAACACCAAGCGAGGAGGAGGAGAGGAATGTGAAAGAGATTTCGCAAAGCGTAAAAGAACTGGTGTCTCAGATAGTTCGCGAAGAGGGTGTCAACTCGGAGGTTGAGGTGTATGGATCCAGCGCAAGGGGCACGTGGCTACCGGGGCAACGCGATATCGATGTGTTCGTCGTGATGTTGGATAGGGAGAGGAGTCCTGAGGATGTGGTTAGGCTACTTACTAGGCGTTTCTCAGAGCTTGGCTTGAACTGGACGTTGAGATACGCGCAACACCCATACGTCACGCTACAGGTAAGAAGCTACGAGGTCGATATTGTTCCTTGTTATAAGATCCAGCCGGGTGAGAGACCGGTGACCGCCGCAGATAGGTCGCCGCTTCACCACAAGTTTCTTGTAGAAAGGTTGAAGCCAGAACAGGCACTTGAGGTCAGACTCCTTAAGCGGTTTCTGCAGACTATAGGGGTGTACGGCGCCGAGGTCAAGGTGGAAGGTTTTTCGGGCTACCTTTCTGAACTTCTCGTGGCGTACTACGGCTCTTTTATAAACGTTCTTAAAGCCGCTACTAGTTGGAGACCGTATCGCACCTACATTTCTTTCTACGAGAGTAATGCAAAGTTCAAAGCGCCTCTTATCGTGCTGGATCCGGTTGATCCGAACAGAAACGCCGCAGCGGCGGTGTCGCTGACTTCTATGTCTATATTTATTTTGGCGGCAAGGAGATTTTTGAAGAGGCCATCGTTGTCATATTTCCGCCAAGAGCAAGGCGACTTGGTGGAGGGCGTTAATAGAGTTGAGGTGGTATATCCCTATCCCAATGAGCCGCCGGATGTGGTTTGGGGCAGGTTTAAGAGACTAGGCCGGGCTTTGGCCTCGTGGCTTAGGGAATGTGGGTTCAGAGTTATGAGGTGGGGGGTAGAAAGCGATGAGCGGACTTACGTCTCCCTCATATACGTCGTAGAGCAGACCCAACTTCCGCCTTACGTCATACACAGGGGGCCGCCTGTATACGACGAAGCTGTCGATAAATTTATTGAGAAATACCTCGGTAGTGACGTAGTAGGCCCCTTCGTACAAGGAACAAGAGTCTACGTAATTAAGAGGAGACGGTATACGGAGATTACGGAGTGTATATCCGCGAGGTTAGGCAAGGGAGGTTACAATATAAGGGTTAACCTGTACAGCGGCGAGCTAATAAGAAAAAATCCTTGGATTACATAAGCGTTGTGTTTATATACTTAGACTGGTGAAAAAGGCATGGATGTACTTACTGCAAAGACGTATGACGACGCTAGGCAGTTCCTGTTGGATTTAGATAGGCAGATAAAGGAGCTGGAAAGCTTAGTCAAGACTGTCGGCGAAGAAGTAGAGAAGATAAGGCCATCCTTGGAGAGGTATAGGAGACTTCAGGAGCTACTGAAAAGATTCAGCGGTGAGAGCCCCGAGAGGAGAGCTCCGATTGAGATAACTGGGTTGCAGTTGTTTATTGATCCGAATCCCATGGTGAGACACGAGATCCTAGAAGAGTCATATAGGCATATGGTTGATCTACTTAGTGTGTTAAAGAAGGTGAGAGAGGTGGCGCAGTCTATTATACAGGAGGGCGGCTTAGAACAACTGAAAGTCACTGTGCAGTATAAAAACGGCGTGCCTGTAAAGCTTATCGTAACTGGCTAAT
>FPIC01045688.1_pt1 | contig 16876 bp, 13 predicted proteins | sample 1504481 | NCBI WGS metagenome assembly FPIC01 (sample SAMEA4475357, study PRJEB15587) | soil metagenome | biome: Soil; feature: Field | place: India | collected 2015-03-11 | depth 0 m
CTACATTAGTGATCATTACGATAGGTAAACATCTACAGCAATTGCTTTTGTTCCGTAATTTTTAAAATTACATTGTAGCTACAACTTTGTTTGTTAACTGATCTTGGTACGTGTTTTTGTAATGCACTTTGCGTTCCAGTGCCTCTATAATTGGGTCTCTAAAGTCTACACCTTCAAGTTCGCATGCCGTTGTAATTCCTCCCGGGGTAAATACATTTATTTCCATTAGCTTAGATCCAACAATATCCAAGCCTACCAGAAACATTCCATCCTGCACTAACTTGGGCCTTACCAGTTCTACTATCTTGAGCATGTCCTCAGTAATTTCGGCTTTTTGGGCCTTACCCCCAGCATGTAGATTACTTCTAATATCATCTTTACTATTTACCCTGTGCACTGCTGCATACTTACCTTTATACATTAATGGCTCACCATTCATAACGAGCAAGCGAACATCTCCTCCACTGGCTTCCGGCAAATACTCCTGAGCTATAATGTAACCATCGCGACTTATGGCTTCAACCATCTGGTTTAAGTTGGTAGCATCTTCTTTAACCATAAAAATTCCCTGTCCGCCCGAGCCCTGCAGAGGCTTAAGTATCATCTTGCCTTTTTGCTCTTCATAAAAAGCTTTTATTTCATCTTTATCGCGGGTAATTAAGGTTCTTGGCCTCACTGCTTCCGGATAATGCTGAAAATACATTTTGTTTACAGCATTAGAAAGGCTGTTAGGGTCATTAAGTACGATTACTCCATTTAAGATAGCAAGCTGGCCAAAAACAAGAGCAGCGTTTTTAGCCCAGGCCCTGTCTACTGGCTCTGAGGCCGGATCATTTCTTAGCATCAATACATCAAGGTCTTTTGCTGTTACAGAAGACACATCGGCTTTAGGCCCTTTTATAGCTTCTAAAAAACTGGCTATGGTTTTATATTTCTGACCAGCTGCCCTGGTTGCTTTAGCACCCATATAGCCATCAGGATAATAAGCCAGATCGCCTACACCCATAAAAAAAACATCATGACCTATGTTATGCATTTTAAAAGCCAGGTAGATGGTAGAATATTCTTCCTGTTCTGTCTGGATGTCGTTTACTACAAACCCGATTCTCATGTTAGTGTGCCTGAAGATCTTTTGAAGCTATTAAATTAAATATATTGGTACCTGGTGTTTTTAGTGATTTTAGCCGCTGGAGTGCAACCTGATCATTTAAATAACGAGGCCTGATAGGTGCAGAACGTAATACCTGCCGATAAGTTAACTCTTGTACTATGGAAAGATAATCCTCACGAATTTTTCCAATTAAAAGTGGCTCCAGTTCGTGGCCTTCGCTAAGATAGTTTAACAAACTTAGCAACCCCTTTAAGTACACGGCATCTTTGGTTAACCCCCCACCCCTAAATACCCTCATCGTAAGTTCATATGCCTCCTTAGGCACAAAGTCATATTCATGGTGCAGCATCCTGAAAGTATCTATAAATGTTGCGCCATCTACAAGAGCATGCACAGCTATGATACGTGCAGCTAATATGCGTAAACGAATATTATCTAACCCTCCTACCAGGTATTCGCTTAATACAGCCAAGCCCTCCTGCAACTCTTCGTAGCCAGGAACCCCGGCAGAAAGCTGCTGTAAGGGCTGTGCCTTTCCATTAAAATAAGTAAGCACATGGGTTCCTACCTCATGCTGTATCAGTGCTTCTACCCTATGCTTGGGCACAGAATAGTCTCTACCAATATAAAGTTTACCATCAGAAACCATGAGCCCCATAACATCGGGCCTAATTTCAACAGAGGTTTCTACTCCTTCCCATTGTGATTTTAGATAGCCTATTTCCTGCCAGGCTATATCAGCAAACTCCTGAGGGCTTACAAATTCTTTTGTTTTTCTTGTTGAACTAGGTATTTCCCGAAGCATTTGCTTGGCCGTTTGCAACAGGCGGTCGTCCACTCCGCCAAATATCTGCATACTGCCATATAAAAAGTCCGGGCTATTTCTGTGCGAGAGCATGGTAAGCATTTTATCTGTTTCTTGGCGCTTATCATGAAACAAATAGGCTAGAGTAGGGTCATCTACTTTATCTATAGGCAGGTTGTATAACTTTCGTTTTAAAAGATCAGGATCTACTGGCAAAAGACGGTAGTGAAAAACAGGAACTTTCTCAAACTTCATAGCCTCAAATTCCAACCAGGCTTCGTCTCCGTTTACGGGGGTTACCAGCATTAAAAATTGAAAAGCATTACTGATTTCTACCAGCTTCTGATCAATATTCCATATAGACCTCGATACCGCCTGCCTGCCCAAAGCCTGGTAATGTGCTACTTTTTTATTGGTTTGCACTTTCACAAAATCAAAAATTGTTTTCTGAAACGCAGACGAGAGCCTGGTACGCATGTACCTAACCATGAGGGGGTAAGGCTTATTGTTTTCTGCGTTTACATAAAACTCCTGGATTTCTAAACCCAGCAACAGCACCCCATGCTTGGATAGGCTTTCTTTGGATGGAAAGTAGTTTACTTTACGGGAGGCAGTAAAATCTTCGTGTTCATATAACACCTGGGCTGGCTTTTTTATAACTCTGATGCCTTCAAGCGCTTTTTTAAGCACTACAGCCGAGGAAGGCATACTACTTTTGGAACATAGAATACGAAAGTTAGGCTTACAGGCTGCTTCCTCTTCACTTTTGCAGGCTACACTCCACACATTGATTATCAAAAAGGCGCCAAACTGATCAGAAAGGATATGGGAAACCTGATCAATAAGACTTGCAATATCATCAGGATCACATTCATTAACAACCAGGTAAGAGGCCTGGCTCTGTATAAAAGAAGCTGTAGCTGGGTCGGGAGAAGCAGGCTCATGCTTATAAACAAACAAAAAAGGCAGAGGCCGGTCTACATGGATCATGCCGCCTCCGGGGAGCTTTCTTCTTACACTTTTACCATTACTTAGCTGATTTTCAATATGCTTAAAAAGGGTAACTGGTATTTTTTCCATAATAAAAAAATGATTAGCCAAACCCTGAGGCAAGGCTATTTATTTTGTGAGCTTCCGGCAAATAGATTCTCTTTCTTCTAACAAACCCGGCAGGGTAGATTGGAGAGCCTTAAGAATGAGATCAAGCTGCTGCTGGTCAGCCTGGCCGGTCCACTCGTTCATAAAAAATTTTTTAAACTCTATTGCCAGGGAGCAGGCTCTGTTGGGAAAAGTACTGTGTATCCAGGTAGAAAAATGCCCGCCTTCAAACTTAATATTTTCACGCACATCAAGTTTTCTGCCGGCAAAGTCAAACTGCGATAAGTCATGCATAAACCGATCTACAAGCGGGGCCCATAGGCTCCGGTTCATATTGCTGGTACCAATATTTACTTCCGGGTTTTTTTCAGGGTCTGCTGGAGGCCCATCAGCCCCTTGCCTCAAATGGTTGTACGTATGCAGGTCAAGTACTACAAAGCATCCCCACTCGTCCTGGATTTGCTGCAGCATAGCTTGTACTTCTTTATAAAACAGGTAGTAACCCTCCATAGACCGGGCAACAACATCATCTTGTATATCTTCTTTCCAGACCTTTAGCCCCCAGGCATCTTCTGGCACACGGTAAACTGCTTTTTCTGGTGGTCGGTTAAGGTCTACTTCAAACCGGGAGTTTAAGCCAACAATCGTGTTAGGTGCTATCTGGGTCCAATGGGCTGTAAAAGGATCTTCTTCTCTTAAACGCTCCTCTTTTGTCAGATTCATTAAAAGGTCAAGCTCTTCGCGTAATGCAAAGCCATCATGAATTGCAGTTGCTATTAGGGGAGAATTGCCTTTTTTTAGCCTGAAAATAGAAGTACTCATATGCTTCTTAAAAAAATAGTATGAGTGTTATGTACGCTACATAACCAACCTGGGTTAAATTGAAACCTGATCTGCAGAAGGATTATATTTAAAGTAAAGCCTGAAGGTCGTGCCATGGCCGGGTGTACTTTCTACTTCTATTTTACCTCCTCTGTTTTCAATAATTCTTTTAACAATATAAAGGCCAATGCCTGACCCATCCACATGGCTGTGTAAACGCCTGAACATAGAAAATATCTTTTCTCTCTGCGCAATATCAATACCCAGTCCGTTATCAATAACCTCCAGTATCAAATAATTTTTATCCGTACGCGAAAGCACCTGGATATAGGGTTGCCGGCCAGGATCGCGAAACTTAATAGCATTGCTTAATAAATTGTACAGCAAGGTTCTTACATACTGTTGGGAAAAAAAGAATTTATCTGCAGCCAGGTTTGATTCTATGATTGCTCCTGTATTTGCAATTGGCTCAGAAAGATCTGCTTTTACAGTTTCCAGCACTTCAGCAAGGTCAATCAGTTCATCATCATTGGTATTGTCTTTTTGCACACTGGCTATGGTAGTGAGCTCTTCAATTATTTTTCTAAGCTTTGTAATAGATTGATTAAAGTGATCAAGAATTGTAATTTCTCTGCTATTTAACCTGCTTTCTGCTCCTTTTTGAAATACATCTATCAAACCTTCCATATTAAGCACAGGTACTTTCAGCTCATGAGAGGCAGTATAAATAAACGTATCAAGATCTGTATTTGTACGAATCAACTCTTTATTAGCCAGCCTGAGCTCTTCGCGGTACGATATACCCTCATGGATATCTGTGCCTGTACCAAACCATTTTACTACATGACCCTGAGCATCGCGCATGGGCACAGCGCGAGCCAAAAACCACCTGTAAACATTATTTTTATTTTTGAGGCGCATTTCAATTTCATACACCTTTTCTTCTTTAAGGGAGGCTTCCCAAGCTGCTACAACCGTATCACGATCGTTAGGATGTAGTATAACCTTCCAGTCTATTTCTTTGGCTTCGGTTTTAGGTAATCCGGTATAATCATGGAACCGATCATTATAAAACTCTATGCTGCCATCTGGCCCGGCTGTCCAAACCAATTGCGGAATAGACTCTGCCAGAAACTGAAACTCTCTTATATTAGCAATGGTCTGGTCTTTTTCCTTGAGCAGCCTGATCTGTTCCTGCAGCTCCTCATTCATCTTTTTCCACTTTTCTGTACTTGGCATCAGAATAAGGGCAGGTGTTATTTTAACCAGCATTATAGCTGTGCCAATAGAAGCCAACGCTGTAATTGCCTTTATCAATCCATCAAGCCGGTATACAGGGTTCCAGATAGTTACTACCCCCATAACGTGAGTAGCGCCACAGCCTAAAATAAACACAGCAAACAGTACTACCATCCATTTGTAGGTAACATCTTTACGTATTTTAATGATGTAAACCAGGCTGAGAGGAATAGCAAAATAAGCCATTGCTATAATGGAATCTGAAATGGCATGAGTCCAGAAAACTTCCGGCTTCCAGAACCAGCAATGTCCATGAGGCATAAAATCAACCTCAAAAAGTTTTTTAAAGAAATCTATCATTATCAATTAAAATAAATATGAAATACTAGGCGCAGATAAGCACAAATGCAGGTCGTACAGCCTAAAAGCTCTGCATATTTTATACAGGTACTGGCTAAGCACTATATAATAGCTAAAAAGAAAAACAATAAATGCAATTCCCTTTAAAAGACTGGTTTATCAGGCCTTTATCAGACACAATAGTAATATAATAAATTTATTCTCCAGTAAGTATTTTAAAAGCTATTCCCTTCAGTAATACTACAATCAAAAGTATATTAGGCTAATCTTGAGAGGTCGAATTCTAAAATAGCGCAACAAAACATTACATTTGTACACCTACTCCTTTTTAATAGACGTATGCATAAAATATTTGGAACAATCTTTTTAATCTTAATGGCAGAATCGCTAACCGCACAATCTATTTTATTTCGCTCGCCACAATTTGAAGTTACCAGCCAGTCGGTACGCCAGGGGCCATTTGAGGCCAGGGCTCTTTCTGCAACTTCATTAAGCTCTACATATACCAGCCAGGTAGAAGAGCCCACTGGCCTAAAGCTTGAATTTAAGTTCAGCATAAACGGAGGCGATAATGAAATGCCCTTTGGTGCTAACCATGTACTGGAGGTAGAACATATAAAAGGCAGAGTAGAGACACCCATATTTGCATGGGGTCAAAAGCAGATTATTACCACCCAACAAGGGAGCCAGGTACAAAACGTTGAAACTGACCTGAACACCGACCAGCTACAGGTTACTTTTAAACTGGATATGCGCCCTGTTTTACAGAGCTTTGAAAAAAATGGCTATTACGAGTTTTATAACGGCCAGCAACTAAAAAGAGAAGAATTTAAAGGGGTATATATAGCCGGCAATAAAGCTCCATTAACATGGGATTTTATTAACCTGCCCTCGCACCAGAACCTGCAGCTAACTGATACCAACAAAGATGGAATTTATGAGGTAACACTACCTTTTAATAACCCTGTTGCTAAAAAGAAGAATGATGGCACTCCCCAGGTAAGAACTATACAAAGAGACCTTTCGCAATACCCACAATATAAGTCCAGCCACTTACTGGCTGATGCTTTGTATACCATGTCGCTGGAAGAAACATTGTTGAACATACGTGCTGACAGTGCTTTTATGGCCGGTGAGAAGTGGGAAGGCGTTTGGACACGTGATATTAGCTATAGTATACACCTGGCCCTGGCGGCTATCAACCCAAAAGTATCTCAGAAAAGCCTGTTAAAGAAAGTCCAGAACAAACGTATTATACAGGATACAGGCACCGGAGGCTCCTGGCCTGTGTCTTCTGACCGGACTACCTGGGCTATTGCCGCCTGGGAAGTATATTTAGTTACGGGTGATAAGCAGTGGCTGGAACAAAGCTTTGAAATACTGAACAACAGTGTACGCGAAGATCTGCTTACTGTATATGATGCCAGAACAGGCTTATTTTATGGAGAATCTTCGTTTCTTGACTGGCGCGAGCAGACTTACCCCCGCTGGATGGAGCCAAAGGATATTTACCAATCATTTAGCCTGGGCACCAATGCCGTGCATTACCAGACATATCGTATTCTGGAGCAAATGGCCAAAAGCCTTGGCAAACCTACTACTACATACACACAGATTGCAGCAGGAATACGCAATGGCATTAATACTTTGCTCTGGTCAGAGAAGCATGGTTACTATGGACAATTTTTGTATGGAGGCAAGCACATGATGCTATCTCCAAGGGCAGAGGCCCTGGGCGAAGCACTTTGTGTATTATTTGATATTGCTAACCCGGCACGTACGCAGCAGGTAATTAAAAACACCCCGGTAATGGCCTACGGTACTCCAAGCATTTATCCGCAGATTCCTAATATTTTGCCCTACCACAATAATTCGGTTTGGCCTTTTGTACAAGCTTACTGGACTTGGGCAGCCGCCAAAGGGCAAAACAGTGAGGCTGTAGAACATGCTATTGCCAGCATGTATCGCCAGGGTGCACTCTTCTTAACTAACAAAGAAAACCTTGTAGCCACTACCGGAGACTTTAATGGAACGGTGATCAACTCAGACCGCCAATTATGGAGCGTAGCCGGCCAGCTGGCCATGGTATACCGCATTTATTATGGAATGCAATTTGAAGAAAACCGTTTGGTATTTAAGCCTTACGTGCCTGAGTCATACCAGGGACGCAAACAATTAAGCAACTTCCGTTATAGAAACGCTATATTAGATTTACGCCTTAATGGCTTTGGTAGCCGCATTAAAGAAGTGCGCCTCAATGGCCGGCTTATTCCTGAGGCAATAATACCTGCTAACCTGAGCGGTAAACATACTCTTGAAATTACACTTAACAACGAGCCACTACCCGCCAGCAAATTTTCAATGAGCCCGGAGCTTTTTTCGCCAGATACACCCGAAGTAACTTATAAAGATGGCGTATTAACCTGGCAGCCTATACAGGGAGCTTTTCAATACGAAATATATTTTAACGGAGAAAAAATGGCCACCACTGCCGAGCCTAACTTTAGGCCCAAAGCACCTGCACATTATGGGGAGTGGCAAGTGCAAGCCATTAGCGCAAAAGGCACAACCGGCTTTTATAGCAAACCAATTGAACATATACCAACACAGCATATGCAATTGATACCTGCCGATGTTATAGGCAGAGGCCTTGAGAAACGCTATGCCGGCTATACAGGCAACGGCTATATTGTGCTGGACAGAAGCTATAATAAATCGCTTCGTTTTGAGGCAAACGTACCTGTAGCCGGTACTTATTACCTGGATGCACGTTATGCCAATGGCAATGGCCCTATCAACACAGAAAATAAATGCGCTATCCGTACACTGATGGTTAACGGAAAATCTGCCGGAAAACTGGTAATGCCACAGCGTGGCGATCAGGCATGGCAAGACTGGGGTTATACCAATTGGTTAAAAGTTAAGTTACCAGCAGGCCCTGTGCAATTTGAGCTTTTGTTTGCTGAAGGAGATGAAAATATGAATATTAATATAAACCAGGCCAACCTGGATATGATCAGGCTGATTAAAGCAGAACAGAAAACCAACTAGCCTATGGACTCAACATCACCAGCTACACAGCAAACTAGTAAGGCCACTGCTGCGCTCATTAACTATACGTATGCACAAAGTGATGAGGAATTACAGCAGATACTAGATTTGCAGCGGCTAAACCACTTTAGTAACCTGGAAGCAAATGAAAAAGAAAGCCAGGGCTTTGTAAGCGTATTACATGATATGCCTTTGCTTAAGGCAATATGCCCGCCTTACCATCATGTAATAGCTAAACACGATGATACATTAGCTGGTTTTGCCCTTGTTATGCTCAGAGAGCACCAGGAAAGCATACCCTTATTAAAGCCTATGTTTGAGGAAATTAATGCTATAACCTATAAAGGCAAGCAACTAAAGGATACCTCCTATTATATTATGGGACAGGTTTGTATAGCCAAAGCGTACAGAGGGCTAGGTGTTTTTGATGGTTTATATTATGCATTAAGAGAGCAAACAAGCACAGACTTTGAATACTTGATTACAGAGATTTCTGCACACAATCTGCGTTCGCAAAAAGCACATGCCCGGGTTGGCTTTAAAACTATTAAAGAATACACATCAGAAGCCGACCATAAAGACTGGCAAGTAGTACTATGGGACTGGAAGTAAAGACTGCTTTAGCAAGCAAGCTTTTACGTTGCCCAAAGCGAAAGCCTTGTTATAAGGCTTTCGCTTTGGGCTTTTTATAGATAGGCACATTACTGCAGGGCTCTCCGTACATTAAACTGGCTACCACAGGGCTAAGTAGGCGGGTAATTTCTACATACGCGCTTACCGGCACCGGGAAATTGCTACATCCCTTAACAATAACCTTTGCATCTTTGAGAGACTCAAGGTTTACTTTAGCCAATGCCTCCCTGAATAAGGCAGCCTCCAGCTCTTCTATAGTACCAAACACCAGCATATTAGCATACGGGCTTAGCTTAGTAGCCAATAGCATATATGCCCATGTGGGTACAATCGCATCCACAGAACAAGTAATGGCCACATTCTTACCCACGTACTGGCTCCAGTCATGCTCTTTTACAAAATCCCTAAAGTCTTTTTCGCGGAGCATAAGCCCCATATATAGGTTATCTTTAATATCCAGTACAACCCTTTCTCCTTTATGATAATAATCTTCCAGATCAAAAGTAACCAAGCTGCTCTGTGCTACCCGGTTTATGATTTCGCCTTGAGGAGTATCCATACTTATATTTAGTATTTAGATATGTTAAACGTTTTTAATACAACTATTGGCCATAGCTGGCTACACATCATGCAACAAGCAGATCAGGCTTTGAGTTTAGGGCCTTGGAACTCTTTAAGATAAAAAGGCTCAAAATAGGCCACATCTTCAAACTGCCCTTTATCAAAGGCCTGGGCTGCCAGGTAGCCAATTTCTACAGCTACCGGATATATACCCTCTACAAACAAGGCATTAGGCAGATGCCCAAGCACTGGCTTACATTTAGGTGCACCATTACCAAAAAACAAGACTTGCCTTTCACTTAAATACCCGGCAAAAGCATCTTCAGCTACAACTAAGGGATGTGTTTCTTCCAGCATATTACCTCCCGGCTCAGCCAGCAGGCAATATACTTCCATACGACGGGCATCAAGCATAGGGCAAAGCAAGGCTTTACCTGGGTTAATGCGTGCTACCTGCGCAGCCATAGCCTCTAGGGTATTAATGGCAATCAGGGGCTTATCCAGAGCAAAACAAAGGCCTTTAGCTGTAGATGTACCTATGCGCAACCCTGTATAGGAGCCAGGGCCTTTTGAAATTGCAATTGCATCCAGGTCTTGCAGGGTGTAACCTGTATACTTAAATATCTGCTCTACCATAGGGGTAAGCGCCCCCGAATGAGATTTTTCGGCATGTAACTCATAGGCAGATACCAGTATACCTCCTTTGTGTAAAGCTACAGACCCCACACTGGTTGAGGTTTCTATGCTTAGTATAAGAGAACTCATAAGTTTAAAACTTAATTACTTGTAACGTAATGCACTGCAAGTTATACAGAATAGCGCTATTGCAGTAATAAAAAAAGAGATGCCACATTTATAGTGGCATCTCTTTACTGTAAACAGCCTTGTCCTGCAAAGTTTATTTACGGCCTTTCAATATATTTCTATATTCAGAAGGGTCGTTAAGCACTTTTACAGCAGCCATAATATCAACATCATTATCGAAGCTGGCTTCTACAATACCTTTATTTAAATAATAGCGGGAAACAATTTCGCTTTCAATAAGATCTGTAATTTCCTTACGGTTGTTCTGCAGATCCTGCTCTTTGTTATGAGATACTTTTTGTTTCAGTGAATTTAACTGATCCTGGATACCATTGTAGTAATTTTCTTTACGAGCGGTCTCTTCAAGTGCTTTTAATTCAGTTTCTACCTTGGTTACATAATCATAATCTTTGGTAGAAACCCATTTTACAAAATTGTTCCAGTCTGCATCAGAAATTCTAAACTGCTTGGCCGGAGCAATAGAAGCATGGCGGGAAGCATATTCTGTAGCAAAGTCAAAAATGTGCCCTTTGGTAATCAGGCTTGCGCTGATAGGTGTAAGTGTTTTACGCTCTACTACCACATCAGGCAACACCCCCCCACCATCATATACAGGGCGCCCATTGCTGGTTTTAAACGCAACCTGTAACGAATCAGGAATTTTGGCCACGCTGCCATCTTCGTTTTTAATAGAATAATCAATAGCCTGGATACAACGGCCGCTGGGTATATAATACTTGGCTGTAGTTATTTTGAGCTGCGAGTTATAGGTTAGCGGGCGGGTTGCCTGCACAAGGCCTTTACCGAATGTACGTTGTCCGATCAAAACACCCCTGTCATAATCCTGAACTACACCAGCAACAATTTCTGAAGCTGAAGCACTGCGACTGCTGGTAAGTACTGCCAAGGGAATATCCGTATCTAAAGGCAGATTAAGCGCTTTATAAGATTTTGACCAATCAGACATTTTTCCGCGCGTGCTTACTACCTCTTTATCTTTGGGAATAAACAGGTTAGAAATATTTACGGCTTCACTTAATAAGCCACCTGGGTTATCGCGTAGGTCAAGTATTATCTTTTTAGCACCTTGCTCTTTAAGAGTAGTAACTGCTTTTTTTACTTCGCGCGAAGCATCAGAAGTAAAGTCTGTAAGGTGCAGGTAGCCTATATCTTCCGTTACCATACCATAGTAAGGAACGTTATCAATCTTAATTTTTTCGCGGGTTACCTCTACCATCATCGGGTCTTTAACCCCATAGCGCTTAAACTTTATTTTAAGAGGGGTATTGGCCTGCCCTTTTAAAAGCTTGCTTACTTCTGATGTATTTTTTTTCGAAACATTGATACCATCTATTTCCAGAAGCTCATCTCCAATACGAAGGCCGGCTTTGTGTGCAGGCATATTTTCGTATGGCATAAGCACCATGTTCCTTTCGTTACGTCTGCCAATTACAGCGCCTATCCCTCCGTACTGGCCGGTAGTCATGGTGCGGTAATCTTCAATTTCATCTTCAGGAATATAGTTGGTATAAGGGTCCAGCGAAGCTAGCATGGCATCAATGCCGGTCTTCATTAGCTTATTCGGACTTACATCATCTACATAATAGGAGTTAACTTCCTTATAAAGGGTAGCAAAAATGTCAAGGTTCTTGGCAACCTCAAAATACCTTTCTCCAGGGTTATTAAAGGCAAAAAGTGCAACGAGCATGGCGCCTGCAACTCCTGGTACAGCAAATTTCTTAAACGTTTGATTCATTGGCGGACGGATTAGTTAAAGCCAGATAGAAATACATTATCAACAATGATGCCTGAATAGGTGGGAAGAAAAAGGCTCATAAAACTGCTAAGCAGCACAACGAATTTTCAGCTGGAATTACTGAGGCCTTTCTTCGTTCACTTTAGCTAAACGCTGCAGCGCTGAAGATAGTTTTTTCTCGATAGGCCAATATAAAAAAATTTCTTTGCCTGTATAAATAAAGGCAATGGCCGTTATATATAATGGTGTGGAAGCAGATGTACTGTTTGTATAAAGTAGATGCTTATTTAAGCGGTAGGCTTCTTTGCAGCGCCTGCGAATCTGGTTACGATCGTGGGCTTTTTTGAAGCTACGCTTAGGCACTGTAAAAAGCACTTGCGGGTAGGCCTCTACAGGGGTATCACTAAAAAGATAGATAATCTTAAAGGGATATAAAGTAAACGAGGAGCCTTTTTGGAAAAGCTCCTGTATAACTTTTTTGCTGGAAAGTCTTTCTTTTTTCGGAAAGGTGTAATCGTTAGGGAGGCGCTGTGCTTGGTCTTCTGCTCCGTTCATTCTTATAAGACTGTAGGGTAAGAAGTAGTATAGAAAAATTCTACACCAGCGCCTGCAATTCAGGCACTAAAAGCTACTATCTTTTGTGCTTCTTCTCGTCAGAAACAGTAAGTTTAGCTCTGCCTTTTGCTCTTCTGGCAGCTAATACTCTACGGCCGTTTGCAGATGCCATTCTAGCTCTGAAGCCATGCTTGTTCTTTCTCTTTCTTAGCGAAGGTTGAAATGTTCTTTTCATTGTAGATTATCGTTTTTAATAGCGGGGCTCACGCCCTTCTGTATTTTAGTCCTGAATCCATTTTGGCAATCCTTATATTGATTACCTTAAGCCTGCTGCGTATACTTACATTAAAAAGTGCTCACGGCCTGCTTCTTAAATATGGGTTGCAAAGATAGGTATCTTTTCTAAAGATACAAACTATTCTATTTGAATATTGTTGAACTACTATGAGCTCATTACTTTATACCGACTCTCTGCTCAATACCATGCGCCAACAAGCTGACCCTGTAGCGGATACCGTGGTAGAGCAACTTTATAAAGATGGCGACCGGTCTTTGTTTGCCATGTTGGGCAGTATGCCTCCGGCCAATGGCGCCCCCCTGCCTAATAACCTACCACCCTACCTTGCAGATTTTTTTGAGAAAACCAGGCACCTGCCGTCATGGTATAATAAGCGTAAAGTTACCAAAGCTGCTGCATTTTTTAAAAAACATATGCCAGAGGTTTTAAGCATGCTGAGTTTTATTTCACTACCCTACTGCTATGCTGCTGCCGATGGCGCCCAGGTATTGTATTTAACTGAGCGCATCCGTAACAATACAGTAAAACGGCTTAGCGAAACGGCGCAATATGTATACTATGTAATGCAAAAGGATGCTTTTGAGGCACAGGGTTACGGTATACGCAGCGCCCAACTAGTGCGCCTTACTCATGCGGTAGCCCGCTATCATACATTAAAAAGCGGCCGATGGAATAGCGACTGGGGTATACCTGTAAACCAGGAAGATATAGCGGGCACCAATCTTGCTTTTTCGCTGATCAGCCTGAGAGGACTGCGCAAGATCAATATTATACCAACACCTGACGAAACAGAAGCTTTTATTCATAGCTGTAATGTGTCTGCCTATTTACTTGGCCTGGCTCCTCAGCTTATACCAGCCAATGCACAGGAAGCCTACCAATTGGACCGCAAAATTGCAGCAAGGCATTTTAAACCTTCTGAAGCCGGCAAAGCACTTACCAGGGCACTGCTTGATAGCTTTGAAGAAACCATTCCGGATGAGCGTTTGCGTAAGTTAATACCCGGCTATATACGCTACCTGGCTGGCAATGAAGTTGCAGATATAATTGGCCTACCTCCTAAAGAGGTAAACCCGCTTTTATTATCGCCTTTACTTGCTGTAAACTCGCTACGCTCTTTAACTGGCTTTACAGGCTCAAATGAGCAATTTACAGGCATGTTCCTTACTAACCTGCGCCGCGAGAATGGCAAGGCACCTTTTAAGATATTTTTTGACAAGACAACAGGATAAAAAAAGCTTACTCTAAGGCATTAACCTTAAAGCAAGCTTTTTTTAAGCAGGCTCTGCAGTGAGGCATTACCTAAAAGGGCAGCTCATCTTCTGCACCAAATTTATTGGTTCCTTTTACACTGGCTGATGGCTCTTGCCTGTTTACACGCAAAGGCGAAGGTGCATCTTTACCCTGGGGCAAATCAGTATCGCAATCAATTTCTTCAAACACCTGGCTAATGGCAGACTCTGCATTTCTTAACTTACGCTTGCATAGTTTAATAAGCTCAGAGGCTCTTTTTACACTTTGTGTAAGCTCATCCACATCAATGGCATCATCTTCAATACGTTGCAAAATACCATCCAGCTCTTCTACAGCCTGGTTGTAGGTTAATTCAGTAATGCTATTACTCATACAGTATATATTTTCTTAATTAGTATAACAAGCCGATGTTACAGCCTGCTACGTACGGTTGTTTATTTTTTAAAGCAACTCTCTTGCTATATTCCTTCATGGGGTATGTCTGTAGAGCCTTTTTCCCTGGTGGCTGTTGCTTTAATTATACTAATTACAGTACCATCAGCCAGCTGGGTGCTTATTTCATGCCCTGATTTTAAACCTTCGATTGAACGCAACAGCTTACCATCTATATAGGTGAGGCTAAACCCCCTGCGCAACTGCCTTTCTGGCGACAGCATGGCCGCTTTTGTTTCTGCCATGTCAATTTTGTGCCTGGCAGCCTGCACCCAATCTTTAACAGCAAATTTTAATTTACCGGTATAACCAGCAAACTGCATTGCCCGCCTGGTAAAGCGTTCGTTTGCTTCTGTGCTAATGCAATGTATATGATGGTCCAATGCCTGGTCTGCTTTCTGCAGCATCATTTTACTTTTTCCTTCCAGCTTCTGGCCGGTAAGGTTAAGCGCAGCTTCCTGGCTTTTAAGCTGTTTATGTGTACCTGCCACAATTCCTTTTTGCAATGCTGCAATCCCTGCAATATTACGGGTAAGATACACCCTTGGAGTAGCCACTATAGCTCCCTCGGCCTGGGTTAGCTTTAACTTTCGCTGCCTTAACAAAGCTGCTGTGGTTTTATGCACTGCCTGTGTAGCACGCTCCAGGTCTTCTATGCGGCCTCGCAAGGTACGATTGGCTATGGCCAAAATGCTACTGTGTGTACTTTCCAGCTCCTGTTCCAGCTGGCTGCTACAATCTAATAAGAAGCTTGCTACAGCCGTAGGGGTTTTTAGCCGGGTATGCGCTACAAGGTCAGCTATGGTCTCATCGCGCTCGTGGCCTATACCGGTTAGTACAGGCAAAGGCATGTTACCAATAGCAGCAGCCACTTCATAATCATCAAAGCAATTAAGGTCATTTTGAGAACCACCACCCCTGATCAACACTACTACATCAAAGTTTTGCCATTGCAGGCGTATACTCTGCAAGGCAGCACAAATCGAAACCGGAGCATCATGCCCTTGCACCACTGCCTTAAAAAGGGTACACTTAAAAGAGTAGCCTTGTGGGTTATTTTGCAATTGGTGTATAAAATCGCCATAGCCTGCCGCAGTAGCAGAAGAGATAACAGCAATACGCTGTGGCACTCTTGTAAGCGACTTTAGCTTGTTGCGTTCAAGCAAGCCTTCTTTTTGAAGACGGGCCAGTGTTTCTTGTTTTTTGCGGGCTATATCACCCAGGGTATAATTAGGATCTATATCGCATATATCAAGAGCCAGGCCATACTGCTCATGAAACCGTATAGTTACCTGCAGCAACACTTTCATGCCTTTATGAATACGTTGGCCGGTAGCAGCCTCAAAAGGCGGAAGAATGCTTTGCGCTCTTTTGCTCCATAAGGTGGCTCTTGCCTGGGCCGGGTTGCCCGTAGCAATATCCTTATCCGTTAGGTCCATATAACAATGGCCTGTAGTATGCCTGCTAAAACTTGATACCTCTGCTACTACCCAATACTTTTCAGGAAGCCCTCTTTCCAGGGTCTGCTTTATCTTCTGGTTAAGTTGATAAAGGGTAAATTGCCTGCTGGACTGTATAGAATCTTCCTCAAAAAAAGTATAGGTCATCATCCGTATCTTCTGCGCGTTCAAAGCGTAAAACTAAGCAAGTAGCCTGATACTTAAGCCACTCACACTTAAATATTTTTTTTTAAGCCCCTTGTAAAGCCTATGGCATAGTTTGCCTCAATTTACGAAACCTCTTTTTATTATTTGTAGTACACACAAAGTATTCCTGATCTAATTTACTGCTATGAGTTTATCCAATACAGACAAAAACGCTACGCTAAAAACATTGCTTAGCTCTTTTACCTTAACTGTAGCTGCCGGCAGCCTGGCCTTACTAATTAAACCCTCACCCTCCGACAGCCGAGCTAAATCTGCACACTCCGGCAATCAGTTAAAAGATTCTGCGGAGCAAAGCCACCCTGCCATGCAGAGGGAAGAAAAAAGTTCTGAGTGAAAATTTTTAGAAAGCATGCCTGGCAATAACAGCTTACCTTAACACCATGAAGTTGAAAAGGTATACTATAAAAACAGAAGGCTGCCCAATATTGGG
>FPIC01046309.1_pt1 | contig 16575 bp, 15 predicted proteins | sample 1504481 | NCBI WGS metagenome assembly FPIC01 (sample SAMEA4475357, study PRJEB15587) | soil metagenome | biome: Soil; feature: Field | place: India | collected 2015-03-11 | depth 0 m
TTTTAGCTGTTTTAAAGCTGGGCGGTTAGGCTCGTCGCAAGAAACAATACATATTTAATACTTGTTCTACAGCTATATTTTTAGCAGTTTCGTAAATTTCGTTTTTATTCATTTTCATGCCCCCTTTGATGATTGTTTCAATACTAATTATACAGTGGGCACAATTTTATTTTAACCCCCTCAAGAGAAGTAGGAAATTAATTCTTAAAAGATATAAGAAGCTTAAGCCTGAGCAGAGAGAAGAATTAGAAGTAATGTTTTTATATGCACCGGAATTAAGGATAGCTCACAGATTGAAGGAAGAATTTAACGAAGTATTAGGAAGTAAGACATGTGATGAAGTAAAGGAGAAGCTCAAGAAATGGATAGAGATAGTAGAGGCAAGTAATTTAGAAGAATTCCAAAGATGTGTACAGGTATTTAGAAATTGGTTTTCAGAAATAGTGGAATCATTTGATGTGCCGTATACAAATAGTTTGACAGAAGGATTTAACAACAAGATAAAGGTGTTAAAGAGGAAGGCATATGGATTTAGGAATTTTGAAAGGTTTAGGAAGAGGATACTGTATTGTTGTACAGACTAAGAATATGGTAGAGGTAAATATTTAAAAGTTTCCATTTTTAATAAGCGATAGAAGTTGTTGATGAGTTTTTACAATCAAATAGTTATAATTGTTATTGATGTAATTAAATGCATGCTTAATTAAACTGAAAGGTGAGCATTCAGAACACCCACCTCAACTCTTGACAAAGGGCCTAAATTTTAGAAATTATGGTATTAACTGTTTTAGTTTTTGTCGAAATTTATTTATGATTCAAATCATTAAAATTAGCTTTCATAACTAATTTTGATATAGCTTAATAAACTAATTCTCTGAAAACTGAGCTTAAATACTTAGATATTATTATACAATGCTTTAAACAAATAGCTCTAAAATGTTCCATAAATAACAATAAAATACATATGATTCTAATCTTAAAAATATATAACAGTTAATAGTAACAAGTGTTGAACTCAAAAATATAAGCGGTAAATGAACTGCGTCTAATAATAAAGATTTAAAAAAAATGTGGCCTGGACTGAACCCTTTTATTTCAAAAACATCGGAGGTGATAAAGGAATGAATAGTAAAATTTTTATTAATCCTATACCTATTACCATGGATGAGGTCTACAATGCTTCTTTATCACATTTGGAAATGGAGTCACCGTCTCATGTGGGTGGAGGAATAATTGCAATAGCAATTGTTGCATGCGGTGGTAAATTGGGTTCGGCCACAATAGTTACTGCAGGTACTACTATAGTAACAGTTGCTGCCTAATTATATTGTAATCTTTATTGAAATCTTTTTACTCTATGTATTTATTTTTATAATTTAGGTTTTATGAAGGTTCAGTCCAGGTCTGAATTTAAAGAAGTGAGGGGAGAAACTATGAGTAAAGAACAAATCATAAAATATAAATATGCCGAAGAGAAAAAAATAATACCACTTCCAAACGACGATATTATTATTTTAGATGTTTCATCGCCCAACTGGTTAAAAACATCAATTACAGGAAAATATTTATTAGAAGAAATGAAAGAACCTAAAACAATAGATGAATTAACTGCTAAAATATCTCAGGTTTACGGCTTACCAATAGACGTAGTTAAGCCTATTATTCGTGAGACTGTAGAAAAATTTTATGAAACAGGTGTTGTTATAAGGATAGATAAAGACAACAAATTTACTTCGAGGGAAAAGCAGAAAATTGAATCATTAGGACTACAACAAATATGGATTAATGTAACATATGCCTGTAATTTAAATTGTTCTCATTGTTTTGCACGTATGAAAGGAGATACAGGCTTTATACCTGCTAATGATTTAATTCGTATATTTAAAGAAGCTCAAAGCTTGGGAGTTCAGGAGATAGTGATATCTGGGGGCGAACCAACACTCCATCCTGAATTAGAAAATATATTAAGAGAAGCAAGAAAAATAGGTGATTGGAAGATTAAGTTGATAACTAATGGATACTTATCTGGTAATCCTGAAAATGAAAGAAAAATAAAATCTCTTTGTAACTACGTTGATGATATCCAGGTTTCTTTTGATGGGATAAAACCTGAAACTCATGATGCTATTAGAGGGAAAGGTTCTTTTGAAAAAGCGTATCGATTTATGTTTTTATTGTCAGAAGTTGAAAGCATTAAAACAGGTATTTCATTTACGCCATTACCAAAAAATATAAATGAGATTCCAAAATTATTTAATTTTGCAATTCAAGTTAAAGCAACTTATATACACTTAAATCGGCCTAAGTATCCCCTTAATACTTTGGCTTTTCCGTCATTAGACTTATTCATGTCACAACAATTTGCTGAAGAAGCTTTTACTGCTTATGATAAACTTGTACAAGAATTCTATAAATCCTTCGAGGATATGAGAAATCTTAATGTTAGACTTCCAATTATCGATACAAGTTTTGATCCAGCTTCTGAATTACTAAGCCCACTTAAAAAAGAAAGGTGTAGTGCTGGTATATTGACAATTGCAATTGATCCAAAGGGAGATGTATTTCCTTGTGCTGCCTTAATGAGAAGAGAAATGTTATATTTTGGCAATGTTTTTGAGGAAGGACTTGAAAAGATTTATAAAAGAGGACGCGATAAAATGATAGAGTTATTTTCAGTTGAAAAAAATGATAAATGCAAAGAATGTTTGTTTCGATATTTCTGTGGTGGTGGATGTAGAGCAACTGCCAAGGATTTGAAGGAATGTGATTATTTATGTGATATATTCCAAAAGCGCTTTATAGATTTTTGGAAAAGGATTTCTCTGCCTGTAATAAGAACTTATGCAAATAAGATTTACGAAACAAGAGAAGGAGGTATAAAAAGATTGACATGTTAGAAAAAAGACAATTAATTATGCAAAATATTACAACAGAACAACCGCTGAACGGCTGTATTAGAATAGTTAACAGTGAATATGAAATTTATCTTGGTACTCTCCAGGGATTGATTTGGAGAAAAATAAGTGAAAATGGACAATTGACAATAGGAGAACTTTATCAACTATTAATTTCAGAAAACATTAATATCAGCTATGATGAATTAGTAGAAGTAGTATCTGTGTTTTTGCGTTATGGTTTGGTTGTAATACGAGATGAATTATGGTAATATGGGGGGAAGAATAATGACGCGGTCACATGTTATATTAATTCAAGCCTGCAAATTCTCATTAATTACTGAAAAGTACAAAGAAAGGTATCCTTATCCACCTTTTGGATTGATTTGCCTTGCTAATATATTGAAGATGAATGGATATGATGTAACTATTATAGACTTATACTTAGAGCCACTAAGCAAAAGAGAATTTGTTAAAAAACTTACACAAAGTAAAAGACCATTATTAATCGGTATATCAAGCTATACTGATTCTATTCTAGATGCTTATAAAATAGCTGAAACTGCCAAAGAAATTTATTATGATGTTCCAATAATTATGGGCGGTCCCCATGTTAGTTTTATGTTTGAAGAAGTTATGAAAGATTGCTATGCTGTAGACTTTTGTTGCTTAGGAGAAGGTGAACCTGTTTTAGTTGAATTATTAGAGTATCTACAGTATGGAGTTCCAAATTTAAAAGATATATATGGACTTGTGTACCGTAACAGTTTAGGACAATGTATTGCTAATCCTAAAAGAGGCTTTATAGATTCTCTTGATATTATGCCTTTTCCATGGTTTTCTGAAAAGGTCCAATCTATAATTAGAGAAGGAGAAGGTTTTGTTTTTGTATCCAGCCGAGGATGTCCTGGAGAATGTATTTTTTGTGCTTCGAGAGCTCTATCGGGTCCAAAATATCGCTGCCACTCAGCTGAGTGGTTAGCAAGTCTTATCTATTACTATTACAAACTTTTATCCTTTAAAATGTTTGGACCTTTAGATGATACTTTTACAGCTAATCGAATAAGGTTAAAAAAGTTTTTAAGTTATTTAAAAATTTTAGAAATTAACATTCCTTGGTCGTGTAAGAGTAGAGTTGATGTTATTGATGGAGAATTGGTGGAGATATTGTATAAATCAAAATGCATATCTGTTCATATTGGTGTAGAAAGTGGCGATGATGAAGTTCTTAAATCTATTGAAAAAAGGATAACTGTAGAAAAAGTATTAAAAGCAATTACACTATTAGCTTCAAAAGGTATTCGTGCAGAATGTTCTTTTATTATTGGTCATCCAAGTGATACATTAGAATCTATTGAAAGAACCCTTATTTTAGCTGACAAATTAGATAAATGTGGTGTAGCAATATCTGTGATGGGAATTTGCACTCCTTTTCCTGGTACGAAAATATGGAATAGACTTAAACTGTATGAACTACAATATGGATTGAAAATTCATACATATAATTGGCGTTTATATGATTTAGGAACGCCTATCTTCAGTACTAATAATTTTACATTAGATGATTTAAGGAGGGCATTTTTTTATTTTAACTATTTAAGAAAAACAGGACAAATATTACCATTGTTGACTAAGTACAATCATAGTAACTACATTAAAATGATTGATGATTATTTAAGTATAATCCATAAAATTAGAAGTACAAATGAAGATGAGGTGAATCAGAAAAATGATGTATGAGTTTCTTGTTGGCTTTCGTGTTGTTTTAAGATGTCAAAACAATTTAACATTTGCAGGTATATTAAAAGATATTATTGTAAAGGACGATAAAAAATATGTTTGGATAGTAACCGATGAGATATCACAATTTGGGATTCTTTGCCCTGTAGACTTTATTTATGAAATGATAAAAGTACCTATTTAAATCTTTTTAAAGGAGAAAAGGAAAACATGATAGAATATTTATATTATGTGATTATTATATTATCTCTATGGGCTGTATTACCCCTATTGTTTATGTTGTTGATTTCTATGTTAGCATATTTTTTCAAGAAAAATGATTTTATAATTAGACGTATTATGAAAATTGGATTAGGTCTTGGAAAGGAAAATGATGATGGAATCCAGATGCAAGTGAAGCATTTTGATTGTGGAAAGGCAGTTTTAAGCCAGATTTTAATGGATTTTGAGCTTTTTCATGCTGATTTATCATTGCCAGAACCTAGTTCAATGAAAGATATTGTTGAAGTTGCCTCAAAGCATGGTTGCTTAGCTTACGGTTATAGTGAAGCAACACTCACGCTAATTGAAGAGAGTATTAAAAGGAATGGCAAAGTTATGACACTTTTAAAAATTTATTATCCATTTGAGGGGTGGTGGGTAAAACCTACCAAATTAATGTTAAAAGTGCTATGTGGGAAAGAAGATTTGTATCATTGGGTTATGATAGAGAAAATACACGAGAAATATATTTACATTATTGATCCTTATTTCGGTAAAATAAAATTGTCAAGATATTCTTTTGAAGATTGTTGGACAAAAAAAGTTATTTTTATTTATAATCCACTTACTCGTAGCAAAACTATTGCAAAAAGAGGGGAGGATAACATATGTATCCCATAGAAACTATAGAGCTTACAAAGATTTATCGCAAAACTTCTCAAGGGATTGAAGGAATAGAAAAGATAAGTCTTAAGCTTTCAGAGGGACAGATACTGTCGTTGTTAGGACCTAATGGTGCAGGAAAAACTACTTTCATTAAAATAATTACTTCACAAATATTACCTGACAGTGGTGAAGTATTTATTTATGGAAATCCACTTTGCAAAATAATTAAAGAATCTCAAATTTTAATTCGACAACAAATTGGATATTTGCCAGAAACGCCGTTTTTCTACGCCAAATTAACAGGTTGGGAATTTGCAAGATTTATGGAGAGTATATATAATTGTCCTTTAGAAGAAGGTGGTAGTTTAAGTTTTCATAGTATCGCAGACGCTTTTAATTTGACTTCTCACTTAAATAAATTAATAGCTTCTTATTCGCAAGGCATGTTACGTAAACTTGTTCTTTGTTTTGCAATAACTTTTGGCAAAAAAATTATTATTCTTGATGAACCTTCAAACGGTTTAGATCCTGATAGTTATTTGACATTAAAAGATATCTTGCGCGAATGTAGAGCTCAGAAAAGAGCTATTTTGCTTTCTACACATCATTTATCTTTAGCCCAAGAGATTGCAGATGAAATTGCAATATTTCATCAGGGGCATATAAAATGTAAAGTAAAAAACGATGGTTCAGTAGAAGTATTATACAAAAAAATAATTCACGAGGTGAAAAATATAGAATGAAGCTATATAAAGCTTTTTTTTCTTCTGCTTTTATACGCGCTGTTCGAACAATAGGTATACCATTAAATTGTGAGTGTTCTAAAAAAAGAATCTTACTGAGTATTTTTACTTTGGCTTTAGGGATACTATTTTTTATTTTGAGTTTACATTACGTGCCAGAGTCTTTTAAAATTTATCTTCCTTCTTTATTGATTGAAAAGTGGCTTGCTATTGTAATTTTTACTATTGGAGTTGGTAACTTAATTGGTCTTTTAAAATTTGAGTATGGAGAACGAGAAGAAATCATGTTTATGCTATCGTTACCTATATCACGTCAGTTCATTGTTAATTGGAAAATAACAACTCAGATACTAGAATTTTGTATAATTATGCTAATACTGCTGTTATTTGTTGTTCCATGGGGCAGTGAGGCTATAAAGTGGGAAATTTTTTGTGTCCAATGGTTTGTTCTTTTTCTTCTTACGATAGCTAGTCTAATGTGGGGCATGGTAGTTTCTGCATTAATAGCTAAAAAAATAACCAATGAACTATTGCGAAAAGTAGTAACTTATGGATTAGTGTTATTTTTCTTTGTGATGTCGATAATAGCAGTTTTACACATTGATACAAGTTTTATTTTTAAGCTATACAATAATGCGTGGTATTGGATAGCAACTACTAATCTTCTATTAGTGTTGGTAGCATTATCGATAAAGGCGACATGTACTTACTTTTCTGCATTTTTTGAAATTTTAAATATTTCTAATAGTCGCACAGAAACTAGAAATTATGGTAAAAATAAATGGGGCAGTTTTATGACTGCAACAGCTAAAAAGGATTGTCTTTACTACTTAAGAGAAATAGATCAATTAATTCAAATGTTAATTATATTTGTTATTATAATAATTTCATTATCGAAATTCTCTTGGTTTGAAAAATATAGCATTTTGCTTATATTGTTGTGTCTTCCATACAGTTTTTCCGGGATAATTACATTACATTTGATTGGCAGAGATGGGGTAGCTTTAAACTTAATTAAGATGCTGAGAGGTACATTAAAAAATTATTATTTAATGCGAACTGTACTGTCTTATATTTTCGTCTTAATACCGACGTTGATATCCTATATTTTTCTATCAATTCTTTTCTATAAAGAAGGATTTTATATCCAAAATATATTGTTGATATTATTATTTAGTTTTATTTTTGTTATGTTAGCAATGGGTATCTCAGTTCTATTTCTACAAAAGAAAAATGGAAATATATACCTTCAAAAAAGAGGTGTTTCTGTGTTAGGGGAAATTTTTTATTGGGTTGTAGGAATTGTTTTGCCTATAGCATTAACTCGATGGGCAAACAATGGATATAAGATAAGTAATGTTCCATTGGGGTTTATTGTGATAGCAATAGTTACCATAGTTACAATAATTAGTATTTTTATAGTTGGTTATCTCTACATTGATAAGGTAAATGATTAATTGTAGGACAACTCGCTGTAATTTTATATGAGCGTTCTTGCAATGAACGAAAATAATTGAAAATGAAGTGTAATTCAGATTTGCATGAAGGAGATACCTCCTGATAAAATTCAGAATGTAAGTTGGACAACTTATGACAAAATACATAGCCGTTTGCAAAATAGGTAAAATTGTAGGTAGTAAATGGGAAAAGAGTAATAAAGAGCAACATAATTTATAGAGAATCTAAGGTTATAGTTGGCAAAAAGTACAATAAAGAACAAATAAAAGAGCTGGTAAATAACACCAAAGATAAAAAGACAAAACTACACTTAACCCTTTTAGAAAAAATTTTAAAAGGATTTTGAAATAAAAAGAATACTATGTTAAACAGGTAAGACGCAAGTTTTTAAAAGTTGAATTTAGTTTCAAGCTATGAGTTTTTTAAGTTTCTGAAGTTTTTTATACGTAATAGATTTTTGAGAGTTTAGGATAATGTAAGAGAGAATAAAAAGAAGAAGCATACAAATTGCAGATAGCAAGAAATCTGAAAATAAAGAAGTATGGTCATAGGAGAACAAGTTATCATGACCGAGGAAAGATTTAAGTTGGAAAATAGTTTGTTCAATAGTAACTCTTGATTTATAAAGTTTTTCAAATTCAATGGAATTTCTATCTATACCGGGATGAGAGCGCAAGTTGGCATCCGGGTAGGTATAGAACATTCTGCCTGATTTAGATTGAGTACAGGGCTGAGGGCAGGAGCAGATTCGTTTGTTATTTACGAAAGAGGAGAGAGGACAACGCCACTTCATTCTTGGGGAACGGTTTTTACCGTTGCATATACCTTCATATTTGAAAGGCAGATTAAATTTATTACAAATTGGGACATCATCTGGTGAGATAGAGATATTGGGGTCAGAGGTAGGAGTATTGGAAGTAGATTTAGAGTTTCTTGGATTTAGAGGTATGGCAGCTTTTGAGAAATTAAAGTCTTTGAGTAAAGTGGAATAGATTAAATATGAGTCAAGAGCGCTGTCAGCGATGAAAGTAGAGAAAGAGGTATTTGTAAAGTTTTTCTTTAACGATATTAAAGCAGGGATAAGAGCTTTTGAGTCGGAGATAGCTTTAGAAGAAGTTGGGTCAGAAGCATCATCAGTGAGTGTAAAATAAGCAGGTAAAATCACGAGAGGGATACCGAACCCATTTGTGAGGATGGCAATTTTGTAACCATAGCAGAAATGTCCGTTAGCAAACATACGGAGGATAAAAGGGGAAGCGGAAGCAAATTTAGGGAGGTTAGAATATGTGAGAGAGTATATAGCAGAAGTTTCTAAGTCAGGGTTAATTGATTTAGTTTTTTTAAGTTGAGTTTGGATGAACTTGGGGTTATTTTCTTTTACCTTAGGCTCAAGTGCGGTAGTATCGAAGATGATGGTAGAAGCAAGGTCAGGGTTTAATTGTGAAGAGATATTTTGGGCATATTGGGAGATATTATAAAAGAGATTTTGTATTTCACAGGAGAATACTTTTCTAAATCTTGAGAAGGTAGAGATAGAGGGAACTTTATTTAGGTTGCAGAAGCATCTAAGTTCGAAGGAATTAAGTAAGACAGCACGAAGCTGAGTCAATGTAGAGAGTTTGAGTATTTTTTGCACGATGAAAGCACAAAGAATAGATTCTAAAGAGAACTCTCTATGTTTGCCGAAATATTGGTAATAGGCTTTGTAGAAGGAATGAGGAATAAATTTAGAAAGGTCGATGAAGTTGTTGAAGTAGGCAAGGAGCGAATGAGGGTTATTGAGAGCAACGTTTTTGAGGTGCTCATAGAGTTCAAAGAATGAAAGTTGTTTATGATGGTTTTTGAACATTTTATCTTCCTCCTCATAGAAAGTATGTTTTATATAGATAAATTTTACACTATTTATGAGGAGGAAGGAAGACTTTTTTGAAAAAATTAGAAAGCTTGATAACGCTCATTTTGAGCGTTTTTGCAAAAGGCTAATCCATAAATAATATAGGAGGGGCTTAAATGAAAAGTTTAATTATTGATAATTGTTTACTACTATTAGATAATAAAGATGCCGTGATATTTGATATAATTACAGGGAAAATATATAAATGTCGTGATAGTTTAGATAGAATTAAACAAAAGATAAAAAGTAAGAGTTACTTGAATATAGAACATCGCTATATCAGATCTCAAAAAATAGAATGGGATGATGGTTTTTTATTATCGGTAACGATGTGTTCAGCAGAAACTTGTAATTTAAAATGTAAATATTGCTACGCAAATTTAGGAACATACAATAATATCGACAGAACTAGTAAAGCTATAATGACATTTGAAGATTACAAGTTATTTTTTGAAAAAATACTAAAAATTTTTCCGCGGGGGGTTGTTAATTATACATTTTTTGGTGGCGAACCTATGCTTGGATTTGAGGAAATTGTTAAGTTTGTTGAATATATAACAGATGTATGTGAAAAGAATAATTTAATTAAACCGCACTTTGCAATAGTAACAAACGGTACTCTTATCGATGAATATGCATGGGAGATATTTGAGAAATATCATTTTGCTGTTACTATCAGTTTAGATGGTCCTAAAGAGGTTAATGATAGAATGCGAATTTTTCGTGATGAACATCAAAGTGTTTTTGATACTGTTAAGCATAATCTTGAGAAATGCTCAGGTAGAACTCATGTGTTAGTCGCGGAAGCAACATTAGGTGAGTTTTTTTTCAGAAATTATAGAAAGAATTATGCAAGAGAGTATTTTGATACATTTATAAATCTGGGATTTGATTCGGTTTCACCATATTTTGCAGAAATGAGTAATACCAATTATATGGTAACAAATGACGCTAATTTGAGAGATGGAATAAAACAGTTTTATTATGATCTTGTTGATTATTCATTTGAACTTCTACTAGATGATAATAAATGTATGTCAATTCCAAATTTTATAGCCTCAACAATCATTAATATTGTGACACGCAAGGAAAAAAATGTGTGTGCTGCAGGAAAGAAAAGTATATTCTACACTGCTTCAGGTGATGTTTATCCTTGTCAAATGTATTACTTGTCAAAATATAAAAAATTGGGGAATATAGCTGATGAGAATGAACTGAAGAAAAATATCAAATCTTATAAGCTAATTTCCAGAAATGAAATAAGCGAGTGTAAAAGCTGCTTTGCTGTTTCTTTTTGTAATTTTTGGTGTCCTGGAGCCTCCTATCAATTTGCTAATAATGAGTATGCTGTAAATAAAGTTCGTTGTATAATTCAAAAATCTATTGGTGAAAGAGTCATTTACAATCTTGCGTTAATGTTTGAAAATGAAGAAAAGAAGGCTATTTTTATACGCAATCTAAGAAAATTGTCACATTTGTATTCATGGAAAAAATTCGGAGGTAATCTATAATATGGAATTATGTAAGAGAGGACGTTATAAAATTGTAGATGATATTTCTCTTACAAGGCAAGAAAGCTTATTTAATGAGTTTTTTTATTTACTTGGGAGCAAAAGCAAAAATTCCTATATAAAGATTCCAATAAACTTGGTAAAATATTGTGAAGACATAATTGACAAACTCGATGGTAATCATTCGATCGAAGAGATAGAAGATATATTGTCCAGAAAGTATGGTGAAAATATTGATGTTTTTATGTTTGTCAAAAAAATATCTCAAGCTGGGTTGATAGAAGGATTTGAGAAGGAAATTGACGATGAAATGAGTATATTCGGATTGACGTTGATAAAAAAAGATATTAATTTAATCAACAACGTTTTTTATGTTATATCAAATTATGTTTATTTTGTTTTTAGGCACTACAAAATAGTATTATGTATAATATTTTTCGAGATCATATATGCTTTTATTTACATGATATTGAATAAATATACTTTAATAGAAATTTTAACTAATACTGATGTTATCACTTTAAGTGTTGGAGTTACCTGGTTATTAACAGGATTGTGTTTTTTGTTACATGAGATAGGTCATGCGATAGCTGCAATAGCTAATGGTATTAAAATTAAAACATTTTCATTTGGTTTGTATCTAGGCTTAATACCAATGTTTTATTTTACATACGATGATTTAAAACCTGCGTCACCTAAAATTAAATTTAGAGTAACGGTTGCCGGTATATATACTAACCTTATATGTGCAGGGTTGTGTTTATTATTATTAGAACTTCCTTTTGTGTCGGAAAATGCTTATAAAGTTCTCAGTTTATTTCTGATATTGAATGTATATATGATAGTAGGCAATTTGCTTCCATTTAAGTTATGTGACGGCTACTATATTTTGTCAATATTGCTCAATAAATATGACTTGAGAATAACTTTAATAAAACTTTTAATATCTTTTAAGGGTATTAATGATGTAAGCAGAAGAGCGAGAAAATTAGTAATATCCTATGCGATTTTCTCTTTTGTAACATTTGCATTATCTATTTACTCTTTTTACATTCATATATATAACTGCTTTTATTTAGGCAATTACATGTATGGACTGTTTATATTGACAATATTTGCTATTACTATTATTGTAACAGTTGTAAATATTGTGTTGAAATCTAAAGGAGGGAAAATCCGTTGATTTTTATACTTGTAGCTGGCAGAATTAAAAATAAACTTGAGCGGAATAGAAATATACCTATCACTATTGCGGTTATGCTTGTATGTATTATAATATTGTCGACGGGAGTGGTATATAGCAATGCGCGCCGTACTATGCTCGAACAATATTGGGCGAAAAATGGCAGTGCCGACCTTATAGTTTTAGGGAAAAAAGACAAATTATCGTCAGTAAATATGATGGATTGCAACTATACAGCCATCGGAATAAATACTTCAGGTACGCTAATTGAGCACAATAAAATAGGCCGATATGGTATTATTGCCTATGCAGATATAAACAAAGTAAATGAGCATTATTCATTAAAACTTACAAATGCAGTTTTTTCAAATGAAGCTATTATTACATCACATTTAGCAAAAGAATTGAACGTTCAAAAAAATGCAATTATTTCAATCAATAATACTAAATATAAGATAGTCCAGATACTTGAATCAACAGATATATTCAACATCAATAATGACATAGTTCTTATTAATGGTGATCCAGACAATTATGATGTTGATACCGTTTGTTTACTTATTGATTGTGCACACAATGTAGAAAAAATAAATAACTTAATAGATTACTTTAAAGCGCAGGATATAAGTTATATCAACAGGTATGAAAATATCAAGCCCCTAACAGATGAATTTGATAATTTATTAAGTAATATTTATATTCTGTTTGCTGCAATTGCTATTATTGGCGGTGTTCTGATCTATAATACATACTCAATCAACGTTAGAAAGAGATTAGAATATTGGGGGACATTAAGGACACTAGGTTTAAAGAAAAGCAAAGTAATTGTAACAATGCTTATGGAGATATGCTTCTATTCCATTTTAGGAATAATGTTTGGTGTAGTATTCGGCATAGGTATGGGGATCCTTATATGCATTTTGACTGATACAAATATTTATTCATATATTCCGGAAAATTACTTTACAATTATAGCAATTGCAATCAGTTTAATTGTACCTATTATGTCAGTACTGTTATCGACTAGAAAGCTGCTGAAAAAGTCGCCTATTGAAATGCTTTTTGGGACAAGATCAACTGCTGATAAAAACAGACCTAGGAGTGCAATAACAATTGAAATAGGTATAGGCATATTACTTATTGTACTGTCGGTCGTAGATATATTAATGTTTGGAAAATTTGACGATAAGACACTTGTATTGGTATATTCATTGCAAATCATCTTATGTCTAATAGGTGTAATATTCATTTTAAAGCCGTTCATAGAAGTGAGTGCGAAGTTTTTGATGAATATAAAAAATCCCTTTTTGAGGCTTGCCTGCTTCAATATAAAAACTAACCTTGTAAGTCTTAAAGGTATTGTTATGTCGGTGGTATTAACGGTCATAATACTTTATACAATAATTGGTTTTTCAACGAACTTCAAGGATTGGGCAGTTAATATGGCTGACAGACAGCTTAACTTTGATTTTCAAATCGTATATGCTAATAACCACTTAAACACAAGCAATGCTAACGCCTTTATTGATGATGAAAAGATAGAAGTGGTGGGGCGAAACTATGTCGACGTTGCAACCATTAAAGGAATAAATGTATATATTTGTGCAACAACTGCTGATGATTTTAATGCAATGTATAACGTTAAGATCAATGAAAAAAGTATTTCGGGTAACAATGTAGTTTTGTCATCAAAAGTAATGAAAGATCTAAACATCAAACCTGGTGATAAAGTAAATCTATCATTAAATGGCATTGAAAAAATCGTTACAGTCAGCGATAAAACTGACTTACTAGATAATTCAGCATTTGCCGTATATGTTTCAAAAGATTTGTTCGACATTTCAAATTATAAAAAGGCTAGAATTTGTGGAAAGATTTCTAAGCAAAATTCAATTACCGAATTAAAGTCCAAGGCTTCTCAACGCAACTTGGATTTTTATTCTATGACAGATATTAAAACTCAGTGGAAAGAAAACATTGTTAGAGGAATAGAACCCCTTGAATACATTATTGCGGCTATTATTATCGCATTAATGCTACTGCTTGGAAATACAATACTGACAAATGCAGAAGAAAAGAAACATAACTTTCTAATTTTAAGAAGTATTGGCCTTAAAAGGAAAAATGTAAAGACAATCTTGATGTTTGAATACTTAATTACCGAAATGGTAACAATACTCGTATCAATTGGAATGGGAATAGTAGTAAGTAAGAAATTCTTTGCGATTAACTGTATTATGAGCGGATTCTCTGTTGATTATAAAGCACCCATTATTCAATTTGCTTTAATAGGAATTGCAATATTGATATTATCATGTGTTTATTCCTTAAAAATTTTTACAAAAATTTCAGTTGATGATATTATTAGCGAGATTAGATATTATTAGGAGGTGTTATGTTACATGATTAAACTAGTTAATGTAGTTAAAAGTTATGATGGTTACATAGCTGTAAATAATGTAAGTCTTCAAATAGAAGCAGGAAGTTTTACTGGCATAATTGGGGAATCAGGCGCGGGAAAAAGCACATTGCTCTATATGATAGGTGGTTTGCTTAGGCCGAGTAGTGGTGATATCTTTATCGAGAATGTAAATATCGTTGGATTAAATGATAATGAATTAAGTGAGTTTAGATGTAATAAAATTGGATTTATTTTTCAATTTTATAATTTAGTTCCAGGAATGACTGTTAGGGAAAATGTAGAATTACCAATTATTATTAGTAATAGAAATCGTAAAGAAATGAAAAAGGCAGTGGAAGAGTTAGTTGATGCTGTTGGATTGTCCGAATATATTGACAGAGATGTAACAACATTGTCTGGTGGACAACAGCAAAGAGTGGCAATTGCACGCGCACTAATAAACGATCCTGTGGTTATTCTTGCCGATGAACCGACAGGTAATCTTGATTCCAAGAACTCCAATAAAATACTTGAATTGCTTCATGAGATAAATGTAACTAAAAAAAAGACAATTATTATGGTTACACATAGTGAAAAAATGCTTAAATATTGTGATAATGTTATTACTTTATCTGACGGGAGAGTTGTAAAATGATTTTAAAGAGTGCAGATAAACTACAACGAAGTTTTAAACATGCAAATTGCCGTATTCAATCTTTGTGTGATTTATTAAGTTTACATAATATTTTTATTAATCCTAATTTACTGTACATTCATTGCTTCAATATCTTAGCTGCTTTGTGTTATATACCATATAAGAATTTGGAGTATTTATTCCTGGTAGGGTTCAATGAGTATTTTGAAGAAACATTTTTTGATGAAAACAATATAAAATACCATGTAACAGATAAAATTAATTCAATAAATGACATAGTTACTTTTATAAAAGAGGGTGTTCCAATATATACATTATGCGATGCTAATACAATTTCAACTCTAAATATACCAAAAAACGATGTTCAAATTGGCGTTTGTAGTGGTGTGGTGGTTGTGGGCGTAGATTTTCCCACGAAGGTGATTTGCAATCAGATATTGCCTCAGGGAAAGTGTGAGCTTTTACCAATTGATTACTCAATTTTTTCTCGTGCGCGAACGCTGAGAGTATATCCTTCTTCACCTCAGAACAGATGTATTTATCTTGAGTTGGATGAGAATCAGACTACTGCTATATCGAAACGAATTAATGACGTTGATATAATGATGGGAAAATTGTCAAAATGTTTTCGGAATATACTCAATGATAGTAATTTGCTAATAATCTCAAATGTTGGAGTTAAAGGAATTTGCAATTTTGGTGCTTTTTATGCTCTAAAAAGTGAATTAAAGGTATTAAGTGAGATTGACAACATTGCTAGGGTATCGTCAGAAATAATTGATAAGGTTTTCACTTTAAAAATACTTCTTTTAAGGAAATCTATAGTTTCTGGATCTTCAAGTTTTAATAGGCATGAATTGGCAGATGCTTTATTTGCGCTATATGAAATAACAAGAGATTCAAGATTAAAAAAAGCAAGCGTATTGTTTCGTGAGAGCGGAAATAAACTGAGACAAATATCGAGGTTTTTATACTCAGTGGGTAATTATACCCGCTGTAAAAAAGAATTTATTGGGAAAATAATTGATATGTTTGATGAAGTGTTGAATCTTGAAAGGCGAGCATCAGAAATACTTGCCAATTTAACTTATTATAACACTTAGAAGACAGTTGTAATAAACAAGTGTATGGTTTTTTGGCTTAATTGATATACTTTTATGCGAGGTCTGAGATTAGTGAAAATGGATGAAGCAACCAGCAACCTTGACTCTGTAACCGAGCAAGCGATA
>FPIC01013933.1_pt1 | contig 16517 bp, 13 predicted proteins | sample 1504481 | NCBI WGS metagenome assembly FPIC01 (sample SAMEA4475357, study PRJEB15587) | soil metagenome | biome: Soil; feature: Field | place: India | collected 2015-03-11 | depth 0 m
AGTTATCGAGTTATCGAGTTATCGAGTTATAAAATACAGTTTTAAAAAGCTAAATAAAATATTTCAAAATCAATCAAATATAAGTCTGATTTAATTGTATTTGTGAGGGAATACGACCAAATAATTTTTTATATTCCCGTCCAAAATGACTACTGTGAGAGAATCCATATTGATAAGCTAAATCAGTAATTGATGATTTATGTCTATGCCGATGAATAATTCGATCTGCTGCATTTAAGCGGATTGCTCGAATATATTTATTAGGGGACATTCCAGTAGTTTTAGCAAATGCATAATGTAGTGAGCGATGAGGAATTTGTAATTCTTGACAAAGCTCTAATATAGTTAAATTCTGATCACTTTCCAAAATACGTTCATATACATATTGCACGATATGATGATGGTTACTTCCTAAGTCTTTTGTAGCTGAAATGTCATCATAGCAATCAAAATAATGTAAAACTAGATCAATGATTTCATCTTGGAGATATTGTTGAGTTTGAAGTTGAGATAATAACGTTGCCTCTATATAGCAATCCAAGAGGTTTATACATTTTTGGACGAGTAGCTTAGAAATTTGAGTATTCCACACAATTCCACAACCGAATCGTTTTCTTAAAATTTGCTCCATATCTTGATGGATCAAGCGTTTTTCTAAAATTTGTTGCTCTAAAGATATGACTATATAATCTGTATCTGGGGGAGTACAAAAGAAAAATTCGTACTCTGATGGCAATAAAGTTGCACCATTCTCACATAAAGTATGTGTAGGTAAATGAGTTTTTTCAGGTATAAGCGTAACAGGTATAAGCAGATTAATTGTATTAGGCGGTGTTTTGGTGCATTGTGCTACACGACTGTTCATTTGCTCACGAAAAATACGAATACCATAAAAACTTAAATCTTGTAATCGACTTTGAAAAGCTATTTCTGAAAGCTGATTATATTCTTGCTCCCAAAAATCTAACGCTTTAGCATGATAAACGATATCATCGAATGGTTGATCTTTGATAAACATGGTAAAACCTTTGCTGATTTTCTAACTACAAAATCAGCAAGTTCCGTACCAACTCTATATCGAAGCTAACCAATTATTACGATATTAAAGATCGAAAATACCGAACCAATTTTATATTGTTGAATTTTCTATATTAATAACTTTTTGGTACTTAGTTGGCTCTTTTTGACTATGCTCCAGAACATAATCAATTGCATGATTTAATAGGTCTTGCCCTTCATAATACTGTTCAATTGGAACATTTAACGTGTCTTCAATCGAAGCAACATAAGGTCCTTGATATTTAGCAATATCATCGCTGAGCGTATCAAAAAAGCTGTTTAAGGTATCTGCTGTTATCTCTGGATGAAATTGAAAACCAATCACATTATTTTGATATTGAAAAATTTGATTTGTACAAACATCATTTTTTGCAAGATGAATGGCGCCTTTAGGAAGATCAAAAGTTTCAGAATGCCATTCTAAAACAGTGATGACTGGAGGAATAGTAAAACAATTTAGAAATTGCGAAGAAGTTTTATATACTTCACGCCAACCGCGTTCTTTTTCTAAATTAACCTTTACTTCCGCACCAAGTGACTTTGCAATCAATTGTGCTCCTAAACATAGACCAAGAATGGGCTTACCCGAATCTATATAGTGTTTAATCCATTCAATTTCCGCTCTCAGCCATGGAAAAAATTGTTCATCATTTGCACTCATTGTTCCGCCCATCACAATCAATAAATCAATATCATCAAAATGAGGGAGTGCATCAAACTCTAAACTAACTCCAGGTGGTAGTGCATAGAATTCAGTAGTAGTAATCCGCGCATTATAATGTTGAGTTAAATATGTTTCACAACTGCCTAATCCTTCGCCTTCAATATGTTTAAAGTAATGTACTTTAAGTGCTTTCATAAAAATCACCTATATAGGTTTAGCTTAATATAATTAATAAGTTAAGGAATAAACATTTGATGGGCTATCATATATTGGCAAATTAAATAGCAAAAATGCTACCTAATCTTTAGGTAGCATTTTATTAATTGTTATAGGCATTTTCATTATAATGTGCAATATCTAATCCCATTTCCTCATCATTTTCAGTTGCACGGAGACCAATCGTTTTATCTAATATTTTTAAGATAATCCAACTTATACCACCACAATAAACGATCGTAAATATCACACTGATGAACTGTGCCCAAAGTTGTTTTGGAATATCCAAATCAGCTATATTTCCCCCAAAGATTGGAGATGCAAAAATTCCTGTAAGCAACGCTCCAACAATTCCTCCAATACCATGTAAACCAAAGACATCTACGCTATCATCGTAACCAAACTTGTGCTTAATTGTCGTTACGGCGTAGTAACAACTGATTGCCGTGAAAAAACCAATGCACATTGCACCGATTACCCCAACAAATGCGCAGGCAGGTGTGATGCCAACTAAACCGGCTAATGCGCCCGATGCAGCACCTAAGGCACTTGGTTTTTTTCGGTGTAACATTTCAACTAATACCCAGCCAATAATGCCAGCACAAGCAGCTATTTGGGTAGAAAGCATAATTGTTCCCACATTTTCATTAACTGTTAATCCCGAACCTATATTAAAGCCAAACCAACATACCCATAGAATTCCTGCACCTGTTAATGCGAGCGTTACATTATGTGGAGGCATCGCAACTTTTAGATAGCCTTTACGTTTACCGACCATAATTGAAGCAACTAAGGCAGCTAAACCAGCATTCATGTGCACTGCTGTACCACCTGCAAAGTCCAGAGCACCCCAATTATGCATTAATGCTCCTGGTCCACCCCAAACCATATGAAACATTGGAATAAAACAGAATGTGAACCAAATAAGCAAAAAAATTAAACTAGCAGAAAATTTCATTCGCTCAGCAAAACCACCAATAATAATGGCAGGTGTAATAATGGCGAATGTCATTAGAAAAAAGATAAGAACTCCATCTGGAATAGCTAATTCATTTACATTAGCAAGATTAATCCCATTGAGGAAAATTTTATCTAGTGTGCCAATAAAGCTATGCAGATTGTATTCGCCTTCAATCATTCCTGTGGTATCAACTGCCAAACTATAACCATAAGCCACCCACAAGATTCCAATAAACCCAGCACTAATAAACATTTGTGCAAAAATTGAGAGTACATTTTTGCTACGAATAAATCCGCCATAAAACATTGCAAGTCCCGGAATACACATTAGCAATACAAACATACCTGCTACCATGACCCATGTCGTATTACCTTTATCTAATGCTATATTGGCTGCGTAGGCATATGGCGCAAATAGTAAACTTACAACAGAAATAAATGCCAAACAGTATTTATTAAGAATTTTCATGTAGCCTCCTTGCGTAATGAGGATGTGAATTGAAGGGATGTACGTCGTCTTTTAATATCGACTATTAAGAACAACAAACTCGCGGAAATTAATATTATTCCACCCAAGAACTGATCCTGTTGTTCTGAAAATTTTGGTAAAATATGGATAAATTCAGACACATGTGCATGTTGCATCAATGCACTTGGCATAACATAAAGTGGTGGTAAAAATACCAGTAAAATCCCTATGATAGCTTGGGGAAATAACATGATGACAACGAATTGTTTATAATTAAGTCCAGCGATTTTTTTGTAATGATTAAAAGCTTGCATACTCCAACACAGTAGAATCCCTGTAAAAACCATTGCCCATTTCATCATGCTATAAAGCAATGCATCTTGCATTAACTGTAAATGTAATGCAGGTAATATCCACATTAAACTCATTATATTGAATACCACAATGCTAAATACCAATAAATAAGTAATATTACTTAATGGCTGTTTTATATAAGAGGTATTTTGAGGAGGAAGAGTAATTAATAAAGCTAGTGGAATAAGATGATGAATAAAACTACTTTGTAAACAATGTAACCATACTGAATGACGAGCAATACTATCCGTAATTGGGTGCATACTTACAAAAAAAAGAATACTAGTAATAGTTATAATGAAAGGATTACCTAGTCTCTTTTTCCTTTTTAAAATAAAAAGTCCAACGAAACACAAGATAAATATTAGTTCTATAGTATTAGATAAATTCCAAAAATTTGTAGTGATATGTTGTTGCATCTCAATATGATTACTATGCATTGGAACGGAATGTGTCTGATTAATCATCAGATGGTCATGCTGGGTATTCAAATGATTCATATCCCCTCCTAAAAGACGGTAATGAAAAATCATCACCGTCTATCTAATTATGGATTAGCCGTTTTTATGGCAACAATTGGATGCTCCATCTTGAACACTTGCATGATCTTTACCAGCAGGTAAATCCATGGCAGGGTTTAACTCGAAGAAATTATTTGGTTGTAATTTAAAGCCGACATATTGCACTGGCATCACCGGAAAATCTTCGGGTTTGCAAATATGGGTATGTCCAAAGGTATGCCAAACTACAAGATCAGTATTTTCAATAGAGCGATTCTGTTGGACCCATACTGGCAAACCATCACCAACATTTTGGTTTGGATACTCACCAGATCCGTATCGTTCTTTCTCTGAGTAAGGAGTTACCCAAAGATGTTTCTGAGCAAAGCCAGCACGACGACCAATGGAGCTATTTGGATGTGCCAATATAATTGGATTATGTTCAGCAACTAATTTATAGGCTGGATGATTCCCAACATGATTTTTCACATTCGGATTTATGATTTTCCAAAAGCGACCTGTAGAGCCATTTGCTTCTCGACATGCTTCTAATTCAGTTTTGAAAGTCTTACTTACTGTTTTAAATAGATTCCCTCGAACGTTATTCTCATCCATTGGCATTGGTAAAGCATCAGTTTCAGTGACAGAGTTATTATCTCCATCGACTTGCATATGCAAACGTGCACTAAAGAAATGTTGATGCGTTGGACCATAAATCTCAGGCGTTACTTTACCACCGTTAGGTATTTGTCCTGGTGTGATGGCTGAAGTTTGGATAATACCCGTAAGCTTTGCTTCAAGTTGAATTGTTCCATCCTGATATAAATACCAATAGAAACCATAGTCATAATTTGCAACTGTACAGAAGAAACTAATAACTAAACGTCGAGAGCGACGAACTTCAAAAACACCTGTCCGGAACTCATAATGTTTCCACATCGTGCCATAATCTTCTTCATGCATACAAATGGCATTTTTCATGACAAAAGTATTACCAAAGTCATCACATGTTGGGATATCAAAATAGCGAATTGCACCTAAACAGTCGCATCCTAATTCTAATTGATTCGCGAGGCGGCCCAAACCGTATTCACCACCATCAAATGCACATTTCCAGTAATGATTCGCAACATCATCCGAATATGGTACCCCCATATCTGTAACACTAGCACGGTAGATGATTGGACGAACTTTATCTTTATCTTTATAGCCCAGTTGGTGGATTACCAGACCTTCACGCGGAGTAAATCCAACTCTGAACTCCCAATTCTGCCAAGATACCTTCCAGTCGTCATCGACTGTAAAACTTACACCTTCAGGTTGTACGATATGCAGTGGTTTCAGGTCCTTCCGAGGTTCACCCAAAGAAGGGGTATCATAGTTTAGTTCCGCTTGAGGAATAGGTATATGCGAACCATCATCTACAAGTTCAATTACTTTACGCTCATTAACATCCACTATTGCAACCAAACCCTCAAGTGGATGTGCGTAGCCATTGTCCGTTAATTTTTTGCGATAGAAAGCAACACCTCGCATTAATCGGCGGCCTTTATATTTTTCGTCATCTCCCCAGTGACCAAATGACCATGGATCAATCTGGATATTTTGAATATCTTCATCCGACAAACCACGTTTTTTTACCGCATTTATCCAATCTGGATCTTCCTGAACAATTTTGACTAGGTCGTCAAATTCTTCAATCATCAATGGAGCTTGTCCATTTTTTTCAGTATCAAGCTGTTGCCAACTACTAATACACTGATCTTCCAGATTGATAATAGCTTCAAATGTATCTCCTGTGCTTTTATCTAAAATCACAGCAAACGCTTCTCTTGTACAAGCTAGACCATCAAGCTCATAAGCTGTAATTGCCTGTTTGGAGGGCTCATGAAGTTGTAAAAGAGGAAACCGATGATATTTACCAAGGTTTTTTTGTTTTTTTAAGATATCACTTGCAAGCGTGATTTCGGCTTCAGTAAGTAAATCTAGAGGATGTTTAGCAGGTATAGTCATGACAAAATGCCCTATTAAAAAAGAGAACTAACGCAAGACACAACAACTTATAGTCGTATCCATGCTATTGCTAAAAACTAAAATAATGGCTAATACAATTTGCGAATATCACAAAATGGCAAGAAGCCCTATGAGACTTTTCTTGCCATTTTGTGATAGATGAAGATATCTAAATTCAATTAAAAGAAGGAGTAAATTCAATTTATTCAGTGGAATAAAATATGGAAATAGAAAGCAATTACATTCAGGCTTACGCAGCTATGCAGGCGTCATATGAATTAGTACCTTTCCAATTTGATGCAGGAGAATTGCTGGATCACGAGGTCGAGATACAAGTTGAATACTGTGGGTTATGTCATTCTGATATTTCCATCATTCAAAATGATTGGCATGTGTCGCAATTCCCAGTGATTGCTGGACATGAAGTTGTTGGACGGATAATCCGGCTAGGTTCCCAAGCAAAAGAGTTACACATTGGACAACGAGTCGGCCTCGGCTGGACTGCCGAAACCTGCGAACACTGTTCTGCATGTTTACAAGGTGACCGTATTTTTTGTGTTGATTTAAAACCTACTATTGTTGGACATGCAGGAGGGTTTGCCAATAAAGTTCGTGCTGCATGGCAATGGGTTATACCTCTGCCAGAACAATTAGATTCCGCTAGTGCAGGACCATTACTTTGTGGTGGAGTGACTGTATTTCACCCTTTAATCCAACATAAGATCCAAGCCATACACCGTGTTGGTGTTATTGGAATTGGTGGATTAGGACATATTGCTTTAAAATTATTAAAAGCCTGGGGATGTGAAATTACAGCATTCACTTCAAACACGAATAAAGCCTCAGACTTACTTATGATGGGTGCAGATAAAGTGATGAGCTCATTAGACTATGATGCTATGCAAACACAGCATGGGAAGTTTGATCTCATTCTCAGTACAGTCAATATTAATTTAAATTGGAATGAATACTTGGCTTTGCTGGCACCTCACGGAGCATTTCATTTTGTTGGTGCGGTGATGACACCTGTTAAAATTGAACCAACAACCTTAATCGCGAAAGCAATTCAATTAACTGGCTCTGATACAGGAACTCCTTCGACATTAAAAAAATTACTAGCGTTTGCTAGTAGATGCCAAATCCAACCTCAAGTCGAAGTTTTCCCAATGTCTCAAATTAATCAAGCTATTTCTTATCTTAAGTCAGGAAAAGCTCGATATAGAATTGTTTTAAAAGCAGATTTTTAAAAGATAAAAAAAACCAGAAAATCTGGTTTTTTTCTTTAGATTCTGTTGACATTTTGATAATAACCATATGAATTTTGAATAAAAAACATTTTCGTATGAGTATTCTGATGAAAAATCATTCATAATTTATTTGTATTAAAAGTAAACGTCTTGCGGAACCGTTAACATTAGATATTCTTTGCAATGTCGCCAAAATGAGCAGGCGTACTTTTACTCGCCATTTTCGAAAAGCGACGGGCACAACTGTTATAAAATGGATAAATTCCGAACGTGTAGTAAGAGCACAACAATTACTTGAAACAACAGAATTACCAATCGAATGTGTTGCCACTCAAGTTGGTTTTAAAACAGTGCTATCATTGCGACAACACTTTGCAGATCAGCTAGATCTATCTACTTCAGACTATAGGCGTAGCTTCTGCAATAGCCAGCATAAGAATCTTAAAATGAATGCTCTCTAAAACATAAATTGGAAGCAAAATGGTGCGTATACATAACTTTCCATTGCCACACTCAGATGAACTTTTATATAGCACAGTAGCTCGGGCTGGGATTTATCATGGTATCACTAGCCCAAAACAGCTATTGAATGAAGTTTTTGGAAATAAGTGTGTTGTAGCCACATTGGATTTACCCAGTCATATCTCTGAAATCGAATCTTTATTAAGGAATACAAAACAATTTCCAATCGACGTTTTAATAAAACAACATACTTTGTTTCCACTCTATGCCCCCTTTGTTCCCAAACTACTTCGTGACAGAGCCATAGAGTTGATGAAAGGAAAAGCACATGGCACCTTACATACAATGTTGGGCGTTGCTGCATCTAGAATAAAAGCTATTCAAAACTTTCAGGTCTGCAAAAAATGTATTGAAATTCAAATACAAACTTATGGGGAAGCTTTTTGGAAAAGAAACTGGTTTATCCCTAATCTCCCAGTTTGTATAGAACATGGACCTTTGGCTATCTACAAAGAAAAACCATCTGATTCGAGGCACCATTTTCAGCCTTTAATTGAATCACATTTTTCAGTGGATTCATTCAGCAAAGTATTACCTCAAGACATATTAATGTCCAACCAAGTTAAACAATTATTTAATTTATCATCTTATCCTTCTATTTCTTTTGAGCAATGGAGTCATTTTTATCATGGGTTAGCAGCTGATTTTAGCTATTCACGAGGTAATCATATTAAACACGATGAAATTCTGTCGTTATTTTTAAAAGATTACGGAAAAGAATATCTTCTATCTAAAAATCTGCTCTGCCATTCATCCCAAGAAAACACTTGGCTAAAGAACATATTTCGTAAGCATCGGAAAAGCTTTAGCTTCTTTGAGCATTTACTTGTTTGGCAAACCTTTATACCGCATGAAAAATTAGAAGATATTTTTCATTATGCGCAAAATATTCAACCAATATTCATTATAAAACCCAAGTCTAATGAGCATGACCTAGATTCAACTAGATATCTAAAATACCGAAAAAAATGGAAAAAACTTGTAAGTACGAATGGTATCCAAGCAAGCCGTTCTCAAGGGGATGGAGGCTCTATCTATGCTTGGCTATATCGCCATGACTATGAATGGCTCCAACAATTTAATTCTCAGCATCAAATTACTCGCCCAAATTTGGAAACTCGTGTGAATTGGCGTAACCGCGATCGAGAATATGTAAAAACTTTACTACAAATTGAATATCAATATAGAGATGAATTAAGCGTACCGAGACATTCAGCGAACTGGTATCTTATGCAATTACCACAACACTCGACAATAGAACATAATCTACCCAAACTACCATTGGTTAGACTATTTCTTGTAAAATATGTGGAAAGCATCACTGAATATCAACTTAGAAGAATTTGTGTCGCTGCTCAATCCTTAGTTTCAGAATTTCAAACTCTAAGCTTGTGGCGGGTTTTCCGCTTAGCAGGACTTAGTAAAGAAAGAATAACGCCCGAAGCGGCTAAAATTTTAAAACTATCTGGATTTTTTAATACTCATGACGGTAAAAATTAATCATTTTGATCCAAATGTAACAATTACACATATAGGCGGCCTTTTCAAAGGTTCAAGATCCCAATGGTGCATTAACCTCCAATGCTCACCAAAGCAGAAAAAGGGATATACAAACTTCAGTAATGCAGCCATGCTAATTCGTGGTAAAAAACTAAACTGTAATGAACGACAATTATCTCGCCCAAACCTAGTCATTAAACTATCTGATCAAGACTTGCTCACTTCATCCACCCTAAAAGACTTTAATGACTTAACAACTGATCCAAAACTTGCCTATTTTGAAGGAATACAACCTAGTTTTGTCATACAAAGCCCTAATCAGACCACAATTCATCTTCCTCAATTTGAATTAGCACGAACACTTTTTCTTATTAACTCTTATTTTTGTCGAGCAAGCCTCAGTACTACCACAGTCCAACATGAGTTTGAAGTCATTCAGAATGACGAAGAAAATTTAATTGTCTTTCTAGAAAATAATACAATGCCTTTAAAACTAGTAAACCAAAAAGGGACTCAAGGTTTATTAGCATGGTTACTACTTGATCCCGATGCTAGACAATCATTTGAAAGTATCTGTCGTAACTTTAAAACTCAGCTAAAGTATGACAAAGATTGGCAAAAATGGATTTTCCAGTTTAATCCACCATCAATGAGTGGTTGGACTTTGCACTTAAGAGGACGCTATAACACTTCTCATAATGCTTTTCTTGCTGAAGAAATTGTGGGTATCGAAATTAATACTGATATTCCGACAAATATTACTTTTTCACATCCATCTTTTATTCAAATCAAGACGGAGAAACAACAATCTGGACAAGGACATAAACCCAATTATAGCGATTCTCTAGATTCAACTATTGAAGATGATGCAACAGCTTCAATAGAACAGGGAGTTCGTATTTTAAATGGCAATGAATCTTGGGTAAGTTTCATGAAACCATTAGAAATACATAAAAAAGGGAAAGTCAGAATTACTGGGCAGAAAGTACAGACTGATAATGATGACGATGAAACAGATTCAGGACATTTAGTCAGTACTGACGAAGCGAACATTGCTGGAGATCTACCTGCTGCCGATGTTGGGGGGAAAAAAGACTATACAAATTATGATCAGAAATATGCTCAACGCTATAATGATTTCAATTCAATGGTTGAAGTTCTCCAGTCTGAACATGAATGTGTACTATATGAATCTATTACTCGCGAACTTACCAAAATAGGTCGTTCAGAATGTCACAGGATAAGTTTGAACAAACTCCGAACGATTAAATTTGTACATCTAAGCAAGAGAGATAAAGACTTCTTGCTTATTGAATTAGATACTTCAGATGGTATTAAAAGCATCTCGACTAAGCTGATTTATCTAACAACGGATGATTGGAAAGTTCATATAGATGATATTAAAAAGCATCTAGTGGCAAAATCATTGTCTTGGCCAAATGAACTATTTGATGAAGTTTTTGGAGAAGATGCACATATGTATATTGTCCACCCACGATTTTCGGTACAAGAAAATAATACCATCGAATCAGTTAATAACTGGGCGACGAGAATCATGAATGGGTTGAAGGATTTAATTTAAGCCAATCATTTAACAAAAAAATCTTTAAGAGTTCAACACTCGTAATTTATATATGACAATTATCAAATTGTCATATATAAATTAAATAGGTATGTGGAGACACACGTATCTACTTAAAACACTTGATTTAAATTTTAAAAGTATCAAGGTAAAAATCAATGATCCCACAATCAGACCTTAGAGATCTTCAACCTGAAGTATCAAATGGTACATTTTCACCTTTACATGTGCAAATTGGGGTGCCTATTCCTAAGCCTACTCGGGTAAAGTTTTTTAGTCCTGAAGAATGGGAGGTATTTACCGAAGAATGGGCAAGCTTTTTAAAAGATGAATATCTGCATATTCGGCGATTTGGTGGTTCAGGTGATATGGGTGTTGATATCGCTGGCTTTTGTTCAGATCAACGCTTTGAAGGTATTTGGGATAATTTTCAATGTAAAAGATATGACCATGCACTTAGACCAAGTGATATTTGGGTAGAAATTGGAAAGATTATTTATTACTCCTATAAAAATGAATATAAAGCGCCTCGTAATCATTACTTCATAGGCTCTCAAGGTATTGGAACCTCTCTTGAGAAATTGTTGGGTAACCCAACAGAATTACGCTCAAAAATGCTAGAAAATTGGGATCAATATTGTCTGAAGGATATCACTTCTACTCAATCTATTCCCTTAATTGCAGATTTAAAAACGTATTTTGATAATTTTGACTTTACGATCTTTTCATCCAAATCTGTCGTTGAATTAATTGAAATACATTCCAAGACACCATTTCATAGTGTTCGTTTTGGAGGAGGTCTTCCAATAAGACCGATACCCTCAACACCTCCTGAAAATCCAACCAATGATGAAAGTCGATATATTCGATATATGCTTGATGCTTATGGGGATTCTTTAGGTACAAATTTATCAGATATATCAACTCTTGAATCATATTCTCATTTAAAAAAACATTACCTTAGACAGCGAGAATATTTTTATCATGCAGAGTCACTGAAGAATTTTGCCCGTGATACGGTACCTGAAGGTACATTTATATCATTACAAGAAGAAATTTATCATGGTATTATAGATACTTGCGAAGATACTCATCCGAATGGTTTTGAAAGAATGAAAGCAACTGTTAAACAAGCTACAGAAATTGCTATCACTTCTAATCCTTTGGTTTCTTCTATTAAGACCCAAGATCGTCAAGGTATATGCCATCAACTATCAAATGATGATCGCCTAAAATGGGTAGAATAAAATGTCTAAAACAATAAATATTGAACCATTTAACAGCCCTCTCGAAACAGGGGTTAGATCCCTAACTATTCTATTTGTAGCTTTCCCTTCATCTTTTGATCTACAAAAACTCATTGAAATGGATTATCTCGTAGTTCATTCTGGCGATGCTGGTGGTCCTAAAAGTTTACATGCCCCTTTACCATTAAGAGTAGGAGAATTATTGGTAAGGCGTGGATTAATCGAAAATGGTCTCAATCTGATGATAAGCCGAGGGCTCATAGAAAAAACATCTACTAGCGAGGGTTTCAACTATATAGCTGGAGAAAATGCAGCTCCATTCATTCAGTCCTTAACTACTAATTATTCATTACAGCTTAAAGAACGGGCTCAATGGGTTGTGGAACAATTTCAAAATGCATCTACACAAGAAATTAAAAATATTACAAATAAACTCTTTCAACAATGGTCTAGCCAGTTTCAAACCATTCAACCATCGGGAAGATAATCATGAGTGATAACTATCTTCAGCTCCGAAAAATATTATTTAAGGGACCCAATAAAGAAGCTAGCTTAATATTTAATTCAGGGGTTAACGTCATTTGTGGAGCCTCGGATACTGGAAAATCATTTTTAGCGGAATCTCTAGATTTCATGCTAGGAGGATCTGAACTAAGAGAAATTCCTGAGCTTGTTCCATATGCTGAGGTCGAACTTAATATATCAACTACAACAACAGAAAACTGGAGCCTTCACCGCGCTGTCACTGGTGGAAACTTCAAATTATTTGACTTAAATAATAATGATATTCAAGGTGTTACACTAAAGAAAGACCATAGTCATGGTACAATCGACAATCTATCTGGCTTCTTACTGGAGAAAATAGGTTTATTAAACAAAAAAATTCTAAAAAGCTCTAAAAAAGCAACAACCCAGAGTTTAAGTTTTCGTAATCTAGCACGCCTAGTTATAGTTCAAGAAGATGAGATTCAGCAAAAAGGATCACCCTTTTGGAGTGGCCAATATGTTAATAAAACATCAGAAATCGCTGCCATTAAACTTTTATTAACTGGTATTGATGATTCTGCAATAGTCTCATTTACAGAACATTCAACAAAAAATACAGACCAAGTATCTATATTAGATGAACTGCTACTCGATCTCTCAGTAGAAATTGAACATATTGAAAACGACAAAGATCAACTGTATTCACAACTTGAGAAGCTAGAAAGTGCTATTGAAGAACAAAAGGGTTCATTAGATTTATTACAATCTGAACTTAATTCATCAGTTCAACAAAGATACGAAACATTTGAAACTAAAAATACAATTCATACACGTTTAACTGAAATATCTGAATTGTGTGCGCGATTTGACTTACTTAGAGAACATTACATAGTAGACCTTGATCGACTACAATCAATTGAAGAGAGTGGATCTATATTTTTTCATCTCGATATCATTCCGTGCCCTACTTGTGGTGCGGCTCCAGAAGCACAACATATAAGTGATGACTGCAACGATGATATAGAAAAAACGATAAACTCTGCAATTGCTGAAATTAGAAAAATTAACCAACTTTTAAAGGAGCTGGGAGATACCGTTAAAGATTTACATATCGAAGAAAAACAACTGATAACTCTTCTTCAGGAAACAGAAGCTAGATATGATGAGCTTGATAAGGCTATACAAGAAATCTTAGTTCCACAAATTAGAAATTTTAGATCTTCTTTTGCTGAACTAATTGAAAAACGTTCTGAAATTCAAAAAAATATAGAATTGTTTGAAAGGTTTGATCGCCTAGAAAAAAGAAAACAATTATTACTTGAAGCTCCCATAGAAGTAGAAAAGTCAGAAGTAAAAACTGGTATTCCAGAATCAATAGCACATGAACTTTCTATGAAAGTTTCAACCATATTAAAAGCTTGGAATTTTCCTGGAGAATGCCACGTTTTCTTTGATCAGAAAAATGCGGACTTTGTTATAGATGGAAAGCCTCGAGGTAGTCGAGGTAAAGGTTTGAGAGCAATAACCCATGCAGCTGTAAATATCGCTTTACTTGAATATTGTCAAGAAAACGACCTATCACATCCTGGATTTATTGTACTTGATTCACCCTTACTAGCCTATTTTAAACCTGAAGGTGATGATGATATTGCTTTAAGCAACTCTGATCTTAAAGAGTTATTTTATGATTACCTTATAAAACACCATAAATCAAACAGTCAGATTATTATTATAGAAAATCAACATCCACCAGTAGTTATTGAAGATCAGATCTCAATAACTGTTTTTACTAGCAACCCAAATGAAGGCCGTTATGGTTTGCTTTAGCATATGTTAAACTTTATCCTAGAGTCTAAATTATGTCTTTGGCTTCAAACTTATGTTTAACTATTCAGATAAGCTTGAATGCTATAATTAACGGTAAAGAAAAGGCTGGTAATTTTTACGGTTAGTTAATAACTATTTTGTCCTTTAATTTTTAGTATTAATTTCATGACATTTATTAGTTAACAACTATTTTGTAAGAAATGACAATTTAACTAAGTCTAAGTTATTGATTTTTAATAGTCATGAGTTAACAACTATTTTGTCTGACCACATCCAGCCCTTTCATTTTTAAATAGGGTAATAAAATGACTTTAACCTGCTTCAAAGCCTACGACATCCGTGGAAAGCTTGGCACAGAACTCAATGAAGATATTGCATATAAAATTGGTCGTGCTTATGGGCAAATTTATCAACCAAAAACAGTTGTGATTGGTGCCGATGTTCGTCTAACCAGTGAAAGCCTTAAACAAGCAACCATTCAGGGTTTAAATGATGCAGGCGTAAATGTTCTTGATCTGGGTATGACAGGTACAGAAGAAGTTTACTTTGGCGCATTCCATTTAGATGTCCAAGGTGGTATTGAAGTAACGGCCAGCCATAACCCTATGGATTACAATGGGATGAAACTGGTTCGCGAGAACTCACGACCAATTAGTGCGGATACAGGTTTAAAAGAGATTCAAGCGCTTGCTGAATCAGGCAACTTTATCGACGCTACTCAAAAGGGGCTTGTAGAAAAATACAATATCCTACCTGAATTTGTAGATCACCTCATGACCTACATTGACCCGACTAAGATTCGCCCAATGAAACTCGTCACCAATGCAGGTAATGGTGCAGCAGGGCATGTAATTGATGCGATAGAAGAAAAATTTAAAGCATTAAATATCCCAGTCGAGTTCATCAAAATCCACCATGAAGCTGATGGCAATTTCCCAAATGGAATCCCTAACCCTATTTTAATCGAAAACCGTGATAGTACTAGCCAAGCAGTACTTGAACATGGTGCAGATATGGGGATTGCTTGGGATGGGGACTTTGACCGTTGTTTCTTGTTTGATGAAAAAGGTCAATTCATTGAAGGTTATTATATTGTTGGTCTCTTAGCACAAGCCTTTATACTCAAACAAGCAGGTGAAAAGATTGTGCATGACCCTCGTTTAACCTGGAATACATTAGATATTGTTGAGAAACATCAAGGGATCGCCGTCCAATCTAAATCAGGCCATGCATTCATTAAAGATGTAATGCGTGAGCACAATGCTGTATATGGTGGTGAAATGAGTGCCCACCATTACTTCCGTGATTTTGCTTACTGTGATAGTGGAATGATTCCGTGGTTATTGGCTGTTTCTGTACTATCTGAAACAGGTCAATCTTTATCTTCATTGGTTGAGGATATGATTGCAAAATTCCCGTGCTCAGGTGAAATTAACTTCAAAGTTGCCGATACACAAGTCACCATTCAAAAGATCTTTGATCATTTTGCTGACCAAAATCCAGTAATTGATCAAACTGATGGCGTGAGTTTAGATTTTGGTATTTGGCGTCTAAATGTACGGGCTTCAAATACTGAACCACTATTACGCTTAAACATTGAAAGTGATGCAAGTAAAAACCCTGAACCAATACAAGTCTATGTCGATCAGTTGACCCAACTTATCCAAGCTTAAGCAATATTTAGCCTCAAATAAAAAACCATTCAAACGATTTAACATCGTTTGAATGGTTCATGTATAGATACGTTTTTTAAGAAAGTCTTTTTAACTTAGTAAAATAAAGAACGATCCAAAGGAATTTCAACCCCTAAAGACACGCCGCTATCTCCACTATACACGTCAGAGTCACTGACCCAACCACTTAATTTCAAC